>Ga0209815_1000668_pt1 | contig 24762 bp, 27 predicted proteins | sample CoawatmetaG00DNA_FD_187507 | JGI IMG/M metagenome (GOLD analysis project Ga0209815, IMG submission 187507) | Marine microbial communities from the West Antarctic Peninsula - Coastal water metaG002-DNA (SPAdes) (version 2) | ecosystem: Environmental > Aquatic > Marine > Coastal ...
TGAAAATTATAATAGAAATAAAGAGGTTTTAAATGGCTAAGAAAAAGATTTTATTGATGTCCGATGATTTGAGAATGCATAGTGGAGTAGCTACCGTATCCAAAGACATTGTATTTGAGACATTACATGAATATGATTGGGTTCAGATGGGTGGAGCTATCAAACATCCTGAAGCTGGAAAGATTGTTGATATGTCACAGCATCTTCAAAAAGATTTTGGAATCAAAGATGGGTATTTAAAAGTATATCCAGTTGATGGTTATGGTAATGAAGATTTACTTCGTGATGTTATCCGAATAGAAAAACCGGATGCTATTCTTCACTATACCGATCCGCGGTTTTGGATTTGGTTCTATAATATGGAAGCAGAGATAAGACAAACAACTCCAATATTTTATTACAACATTTGGGATGACCTACCAGATCCACAATACAATACAAACTACTATAAGAGTTCTGATTTGTTGATGGGTATATCAAAACAAACTTATGGTATCAATAAAAGATTATTACCTGATTACAAAGATTGGCAGATAACTTATGTACCTCATGGTATATCAAAAAGGAGATTTAATACGGTAGAAGATGATAATGTCTCTCTAATCGATTTTGATTCCAAACATGGAATTGGAAATAAAAAATTTAAGATACTTTATAGTAACAGAAACATAAGAAGAAAACAACCAGGTGATGTGATGTTGGCATACAAATACTTTATGGATGGTTTAACACCTGAACAAAGAGAAGAGTGTGTATTAGTATTTCATTGTTCACCAGTTGATGATAATGGAACAGATTTACCAAGAGTTCATAGACATCTATGTCCTGATTATGATGTATGTTTTACATATCAAACTGATGGACGACCATTTGGTGATACAGATATGAATCTATTATTTAACTCTGCTGATGTTTATATTAACTTAGCTAGTAATGAGGGGTTTGGATTAGGTAGTGCTGAAGCACTTACTGTTGGAACGCCAATTCTTATAAACGTTACAGGTGGACTACAAGACCAATGTGGGTTTAAGAAAGATGATAAGTTTTTAACGCCTGAAGATTATGTTGAGTTAGGTTCTAATCATAAGGGAACTTACACCGAACATGGTGAGTGGGTATTTCCTGTGTATCCAACAAATCGTTCATTACAAGGTTCGCCTATGACACCTTATATTTTTGACGATAGATGTCAGCCAGAAGATGCTGCTGTTCAGTTAAAGAAACTATATGATTTAGGTAGAGAAGAAAGAAAAAGACTTGGTTCATTGGGAACTGAGTATTGTAAAGAAAATCTAATGACATCAAAAGCTATGGGACAAGAGTTTATCAGTTCCATGAATGGAGCATTTGATAATTGGAAACCAAAAGAAAAATACACTATGGAGGCAGTATGAAACGTTCAGTAGTTATGATTGCACCTTTTAATACCCGTAGTGGGTATGGTGACCATGCTCGTTCAATTTATTATTCTATTATGGATAGAGATGACTTAGATATTAAATGTATTGATGTTAAGTGGGGTGCAACACCTAGAAATCACTTACGACCTGAAGTCAAACGACATCAGAAGTTATTAAGTACTTTTGTTACACAAGATCAAATACAAAGTCAACCTGATTTATTAATTGATATCAGAATACCTAATGAGTTTGCACAAGGTGCTAAAGTAAATATTGGTATAACTGCTGGTGTGGAAACCGATGTTGTGTCGCCTGAGTTTTTAGAGGGCATGAACAAGATGAATTTGAATATAGTCCCATCTAAATTCACCGCAGACACATTTCACAGATCTATATTTGATAAGATGCAAGATGCTCCTAATGGAGAAAAACAAAAAATAGGTGAGATAAAAAATAAAAAACCTATTAAAGTTTTATTTGAAGGTGTAGATACAGATGTCTATTCACCAAAAGAAAAACATCAGTTAGAAAAGAAACTTTATGGTGAGTTAGATAAACTTATCAAAGAAGAGTTTGCTTATCTTCATGTTGGACAATGGGGACAACAAGGTTTTGGAGAAGATAGAAAAAACATCGGTGTTATGATTAAATCTTTTTTAAAAGCTTTTGCTAATATCCCTAACCCACCGGCACTTGTTCTTAAAACTAACGGTGCTAACTTTAGTGTTCTTGACAAGGATAATATAAAGAAAAAGATACAATCAGTAAAAGATATGTTTACAGGAGTTAAGTTACCAAATATTTATTTAATACATGGTGATTTTACTATTGAAGAAATGTCAACACTTTACAACCATCCAAAGATTGGTGCTTTTATTACTTGTACACATGGTGAAGGTTTTGGACGACCAATGTTAGAAGCTAGTTGTTGTGACTTACCTGTGATTGCTAGTAAGTGGAGTGGTCACCTTGACTTCCTCACAGATTCGGAATCTATGTTGATTGATGGGTTCATAAAACCAGTTCCTAAAAGTGCTTTATGGCCTCCTATTATTATAGAACCATCTAAATGGTTTGATGTAAATGAAGCTGATGTAGTTAGAAAGGTTAGAACTTTTCACAAGAAAAGAAAACTAATACAAAAGAAAGCTTCTCGTCTAGGTAAAAGGAATAGAAGAGAGTTTTCACTAACGGCTATGGCAACACAGTTTAATAAGATTATAGATGATGCCTTAACCTCAGTTCCACAACCTGTTAGTTTAAAACTACCTAAACTTAAAAAAGTAGGTGGTGAAGCACCACAACCGGTAAAAATAAAACTTCCAAAGTTAAAGAAGGTAACATAATGGAAGACATGATATTAAAGGTTAAATGCCCAAACGATTCAAAACAATGTAGTATTGTTGGTGGGGAGATAATGGAGTCTATGGTTTTATTAGGGGATGATGAGCAGAATATGCAGTGTTTGGCTTGTGGTTATGCTTCTAACAAAACTATGAAAACTCACATAAAACCATTTCCTGATGACTTTAAAGAGGTATGCGTAGAGACAAGTAATAGTAGGTTTTGGGCACCATCGGTATTTACCACAGAAAACTATATGGTTGTTCCAATAGTTGATGGTAAATTAAAGTGGAGAGTTTATGCTCAAGCAGATCCTGCTACGGAAGTAATAATGCCTACATTTTCAGATGCTTTTAAAATGGTAGAAAAATTGGAGAATCTCGTTGGCGAGCAGATACAACAACAAGAGAATAGTTAAGTCTTTTCAAACAATAGGTTCAGGTAGATTATTACCTGGTATGATAATTACATTTAATTATTCAGAAAAAAGTGTTAAAGATCCTAGACCTATTCTACTTTATCTAAGTACAGATAAAATAAATAAAAACTTAGAAGGGTTAAACCTAAACTACTTAGGTACTAGTAGGTTAAAAAAACTATTTAAGGTTGCTGATTTTAAAAAAACTAAAATAGAAGAAGTAGAAAATTTGTTAAATCTAAAAGAAGACTACTTTAGATTACAGATTGCTAATCCTAAGAAAAGAAGTGCTATGACACCTAAAAGATTCTATGGTGATATTATATCAACTGATAGATATTTCAAAGAAGCATACCGATCGTATAAACTAAAAAAATTAACATCATTAAAAGTTACACAGATAAATACTGAATTTATTACTTGACTTTATAACTATTTTATAGTAAATTATATCAATGAAAATTAGCTATTCTATACTAACTCACAACGAAACTACCACTCTTGAAAAGCTACTAAAGTTTTTAGTAAAGTATAAACAACCACAAGATGAGATAGTTATCCTTGATGATTATTCAGAGAATAAAAAAACAAAAGCTATCTTAGATTTCTATGTATCTACTGAAAATATAGTATTTGAACAGAGAAATCTTTTAGGTGACTTTGCTTCACAAAAAAACTATCTAAAGAATATGTGTAGTGGTGATTATAGTTTTAATTTAGATGCTGATGAGTTAGTTACACATTGGTTTATGGCAGACATTCATGAGTTACTTGAGGCTAATAAAGTTGATTTAGTTTTTATGCCAAGAGTAAATACTGTAAAGGGAATAACCGATGAACATTGTAGAATGTACGGATATAAAATAAATGAAAGGGGTTGGATAAACTATCCTGATTGGCAAGGTCGTATCTTTCGTAACCGACCAAACATTCGTTGGGAAAAACCAGTTCACGAGCAACTAGTTGGTTTCCAAACTTATGCTCATCTACCAACGGAACATAAATATTCTATCATCCATCCAAAGACAATAGAAAGACAAGTGAAACAGAATAAATTTTATAATGAAGAAATAAATGGGATACGAAGATGAAAGTAATAGTAATGGGTGGTGCTGGATTTGTAGGTACAAACTTAGTAAAAAGATTGTTAAAAGAAGGACATGAAGTATCAGCAGTAGATAACTATTCTACCGGATTCAAAGAAAATCACCAAGAAGGTTGTACATATTATGAACATGATTTATCGAGTAAACATACACTTGGGATATACGTAGACCACGCTACTTATCCATCTTGGAGAGATAATAAATATGATTTGATATTTAATGTTGCTGCTTTAGCTAGGATACAACCATCATTATCGGATCCGGTTAAAGCAATAAGTAATAACTTTAATAGTGCTTTACACGTATTGGAATGGGCTAGGAAAACTGATACGCCCGTAGTATTCTCTGGCTCAAGTACAGTTCATCACGGTTTATGGGGTAGTCCATATGCTTGGTCTAAATATGTCGGTGAGCAATTATGTGAATTATATACTAAGGTTTATGATTTGCCAACTGCTATATGTAGATTCTATAATGTATATGGGGAACATCAATTAGAAGATGGAGCATATGCTACGGTTGTTGGTATTTTTGAGAAACAGCATCGTGAGGGTAAATCATTAACCATTACTGGTAATGGAGAGCAAAGACGAGATTTTACTCATATAGATGATATAGTTGATGGGTTGGTTAGGTGTGGTTTTAATTTATTTGGTGACAATCCAATATCAAGTGGTAAGGCATATGAATTAGGTAGAGGTTTAAACTTTTCTATTAATGAAATAGCAGATATGCTTGGTAAAGATTATCCAAGAGAATACATACCAGCAAGAAAGGGTGAATATCCATTTACCTTGGCTGATTATACTAAAGCGAAAGAAGAACTTGGATGGAATCCCACTTTAAATATAAAAGACTACATAACTAAAATAATTAAATGATAAAAATAAAATTATATGAACTAGATGTTCATAGGAATGAAACCACATTTAGGCCTTTTCTGATGGCTCAAGATTTATTTAGAGATGTCGGTATAGAATTCACCACATCTGATACATATGATTATGCTTTTGTAGGTCAGGCAAGTATAATAGATAAAAAAAAATCACTACAAGAATCGATTGATAAGGGATTAGAATTTGTATCTAAAATAACAGGTGATTATTTTATAGTAGATGGTCAAGACGCTACAACTTTAATTGGAACAATAGATGTGTTTAGAGAATCAAAGGCTAAATTGTTTTTAAAAAACACTTACTTAACGGATTTTGATTTATATAAACAAGGTTGGGCTAATGGTAGATATTATTGGGGAGAAGGGGATTATTCTGTACCTGATATTGATGAGTTAAAACCTAAGATGAAACTATCTGGTTGTAACTGGTTACATACGGTTCAGCCAAATTGGATGGACTATAATCAAGAAAAACATTTTGATATATCTTGTATGTTTGGATACCCTACAAAAGAACCAGTATATGAACATGGTGTCTGTCAAACAGATTATTATGATCCACATAGAAAAAAATTAATGGATACTTTAGGTGATAAATATAATGTAGCTAAACTTATCAACGGAGTTAGAATACCACAGGAAAAATATTATCAGAATATGTTCAACTCTAAAATTATTATGGCGCCACTTGGATATGGGGAGATGGCACCAAGAGATTTAGAATCTGCTATGTTTGGTAGTGTATTAATTAAACCGGACATAAGTCACATAAGCTCAGAACCTTTTATATACGAGGATGATGAAACATATATTGCTGTAAATTATGATTGGTCAAATCTTGAAGAGAAAATAGAATATGTCTTATCCGATTATAAAAACATACGAGAGAAATTAGTTCAAAACATGAGAAAAAAACATAAAGAAAAATACAGTTTACGAAATTTAGTGTTACATGTTTATAATATTTTTAGTAATTTAAAAGGTGTAAATTATGAAAAATTACTTTGATAAAATATATTGTATAAACTTAGATTCTAGGCCTGAAAGATGGCAAGAATCTTTAATAGAATTTGAAAAATTAGGATTGGATGTAGAACGAATGCCTGGATACCAAATGAATCCAGGTATAGCTGGATGTAGTAAATCACATTTGGAATGTATCAAAACAGCAAAGGCTAATGGATATAAAAATGTATTAGTATTAGAAGATGATATTACATTTCATGGTGATATATTTGAGCAAACATTAACATCAGCGATGAAACAATTAAAAACCAATGGGTTGGAATATGATATGTTATATTTTAGTGCGAATTTATATGGAAAGGGGAATGGGTTAATAGATGATAATTTAGCTAAAATAAAATCAGCAAAAGCCGGCCATGCTTATGTAGTAAGTGAATCGGTATATGATGTGATTATAGATGCTTTTGCACATATAGATTGGGAAGACCTTAATAATTGGTATCATGGCAATCCAAATAGAATGAATATGGATACTTGGTATAAAAATATCCAGCAATTAGGTAATACTTATGGCATATACCCAAGTATAGCAGAACAAAGAAAGAGTTTAAGTGATCTAATTAATATAGATTTATATTATGGTATATCAGAAAAATATAATAAATTTTTAAAAACAAATCAACAATGGTAACAACTAAATTAACAGGTGGGTTGGGTAATTATCTTTTTCAAATTGGAGCAGCGTCTAGTTTAGCATTTAAAAACGGCGATAAAACAATTTTTGATTTTGGTCCTAGTGTTGGGCAAGCACATAAAAACATTAACAATTATTCAAGTAATATATTAAGAAATATTGAGATTGGGTTATTTACACCAGAGTATACATTTAATGAAGCAGGAGACTTTACTTTCTGTCAAATACCGTATGCTAAGAATTTAGTTTTAAATGGATATTTCCAATCAGCAAAATATTTGGATAGAGAACATATTTTAGAGTTATATAAAATAGATGATGATACTAATCGGTATATCGAGAACGGATATGATTTACATTTCCTAAAAAATTCCATATCAATTCATGTGAGGCGTGGAGATTATATCGGCCGACCAAGACATCCTGTACAAGAAATGAAATATTACAATGAGGCAATAACCCATTTTCCAAATGCTAATTTTATTGTATTTAGTGATGATATTAAATGGTGTAAAGAAAACTTTAAAGGTGATGAGTTTACATTCATTCAAGAAGATGATTATATTGAATTACATCTAATGTCAATGTGTAAACATAATATTATAGCAAATAGTTCATTTAGTTGGTGGGGTTCATATCTAAATCAAAATAAAGATAAAATAGTAATAGCTCCAGATAATTGGTTCGGTGTTAACGGTGGATTAAAAACTGAAAACATATACGGAGAAGGGTGGATAGTAATTTGACAAAAATTAAAATATTAGATAGGGCATTTAAACATTGTCAATATCACGGTCAACCATTACCACGAGTAGATACATCAAAATATATGGAATGGGATTGGAATGTAGATCAAGATGAAGAATTAGTATTCTATACGGATGACTATATATCAAATCCACAACTTACACATAAGAAACGTATTGCGTGGTTAATTGAACCAAGATGCAAACAACCTCAGACTTACAATTGGATATCAACTAATAATTTATTATATGATTTTGTATTAACACATGATGTGGAATTATTAAATCTAGGTAGTAATTTTATATACTATCCACATTGCGGTAATTGGATTGAAGAGGAGAATCGAAAAACAAACCATATAAAAACTAGGTTAGTTTCAATGATAACATCGGCTAAACGTAATGTGAGCGATCATCTAAAAAGACATGAGTTAATCAATAGACATAGAGATAAGATAGATGTGATGGGGCGTGGTTATAAAGTTATTGAACCTATCAGTAAGGGGTTAAAAGACTATATGTTTAATATCGCTATGGAAAACCAAGTCAAAGATTATTACTTTACAGAAAAAATAATAAACCCAATTATGACCGGTACAATTCCAATTTATTACGGACCAGATTGTGTCAAAGAAGTTTTTAATCCACATGGTATAATTTTTTTTGATAATATAGATCAAATACCAAATATATTGGATAGTTTAGATAACAATCTATATCAACAAATGTTACCATACGCAAAAGAAAATTTTAAAATAGCTCAAAAATACAGATTATCGGAAGATTGGATGATTGAAAATAACGTATTTGAAAGATTAGGAATTAAATTAAACACTTGATTTTGTCGTTTAGTTTATGTATATTAAGAGTAGCAAACAGGAGAATATATGAAAATATTAGTTACAGGCAGTAAGGGTTTATTAGGTTCAGCATTAAAACGGGCATTAGGTGAAAACCATGTTTATCATACAAGAGAAGATTGTGATTTATTGGATTATGAAAGTACTATTGCGTATATAAAAGATAAAGTTGAGGTGGAAGGGGTTGATACTATTATCCATGCTGCAGCCAAAGTAGGAGGCGTTAAAGCTAATATGGAGAATAATGACTTATTTTTTAAGGACAATTATCTTATAAATAATAATGTATTAAAATCGGCATATGAATTAGGTATAAAAAATTTCGTCAATATATTATCAACATGTATCTTTCCAGACATCAATGTCACATATCCATTAACTCCTAATCAAATTGACCAAGGTAAACCTCACCCATCAAATTATGGATATTCATATGCAAAAAGACTATCTGGTTATGAAACAAAAATATTTAGAGATATGACTAAAAATAATTGGTTTTCAATTGTAGCTACCAATTTATATGGACCACATGATAATTTTAATCTCGAAAGTTCCCATCTAATTCCAGGTATGATTCATAGAGCATACCTAGCTAAAAAAAATAATGAGGTTTTTGATATATGGGGGGACGGCTCACCATTAAGACAATTTGTACATGTAGATGATTTGACTACATTAATTATACGATCAATTGATAATTGGAATCGAGAAGAGCATTGTATGATGATAAATGAAAAAGAAGTTTCAATCTTAGAAATATCTAAAATTATAACAAGTAAATTTGAGATACCAGCCGACAAAATTAAATTTGATCCAACAAAACCAAGAGGTCAATTTCGTAAACCGGCTAGTTCTGATGTAAATGATTTTTCATTTAAGTCTATAACAGATGGAATTAATGAGACAATTGATTGGTTTATTGAAAACTATAGTGATGCTAGAAAATGAAAAAAATAGATTTAATAAAAAATACAATTGATAATGGTGATATTGATAAATTAATAGATTGGTTAAAAACATACCCTAGATTAACTAAGGGACCTTTAACTAAAGAATTTGAATCTAAATGGTCAACTTGGTTGGGTTGTAAATATTCAGTATTTGTAAACTCAGGCTCATCTGCAAATCTATTAATGTTATATGTATTACTAATATCAAATAAACTAAAAAATAAAAAAATATGTGTTCCTGGATTATGCTGGGCAACAGATTTAGCACCAGTTATGCAACTTAATATGAAACCACTATTGGTAGATTGTAATCTAACAAATTTATCGGTAGACCTAAAGCATTTGGAAGAAATATTTATTAATGAATCTCCTAGTGTATTGTTATTGGTATCCGTATTAGGATTGTCTCCGGATATGAAAAAAATAAACCAATTATGTAGTAAATATAATGTGATATTACTTGAAGATAATTGTGAATCGCAAGGTACAACCTATGAAGGTGTTAAGTTAGGGAACTTTGGATTAATGTCTTCATTCTCAACCTATTTTGGTCATACAATGTCTACTATTGAGGGTGGGATTGTTAGCACTAATGATGAGAAAATATATCATAAATTATTACAATTGAGAAGTCATGGTTGGGATAGAGATTTACCATCAGATAAACAAGTTGAATTACGTGATGAGTGGAGCGTAGATAAATTTTCATCGTTATACACATTTTACGAACCAGGATTTAATCTAAGAAGTACAGATTTACAAGCATTTATTGGTATTAATCAATTATCTAAAGTAGATTCTATGATAGAAGCTAGGCGTAAGAACTTCAAATATTTTGAATTACGGTTAAAAGATAAGATATGGTTTCCTAAAATTTTAAATAATACATCAACATCTAGCTTTGCTATTCCAGTAATATTAAAAGATACTATTTCAAGGGATAAATTGATAACTGAATTAAATGATAATAATATTGTATGTAGACCATTGATAGCTGGTTCAATGGGGCAACAACCATTCTATGTTAAAAGTTATGGTAGCCAGATGTTAAAGAATTGTCATATAATTGATCACAATGGAATGTATGTACCAAATCATGATAAGTTATCAATTGATGATATTGACAGAATATGTGATATATTAATAAAATACTAATGAATAGACATTTACCATATCAACCTAATTTAGCCTTTACAAATGATAAGGGTGAACTAGTAATCCGCCATAATTCAGGATTCTATAGTTGTTGTTCAATCAGGCTACGCAAAATTATTAACTGGCATAATGAATATAAAAAATTACCAGTTGTTGATTCATCTAATCAATGGGGTATGTATAAGGATAGGGAAGAAGATATATCAACTAAATTTTTTAATACATTAAGTACGTTAGATATGGAATATAATGACCACATAGATTTTAGTAGCGATGTCATAGAAGATCAGTTTAGTGATTATTCAAAAATTAATTTTAATTCGGTTGGTTTCTTTATAAGAAAATACTATAATGTATCCAATGAGGTTTCATTAATAGAAAAAAAATTAACTAATAAATATCATATAGATACTAATAAGACAATTGCAGTTTGCTATAGAGGTACAGATAAAAAGAAAGAAGTACATATTCCATCTTATCAAGAAATGTTTGATAAAATACGGAGTATACAATCTCAATATCCAGATTATAAATTACTAATTCAAAGTGATGAACAAGAATTTATAGACGCTTCTAGGCAAGAGTTTCCATATCATATACATTTTGAAGAAAGTAGAAAGGTTTCATCAAATCATAGAGCAGTTCAATTTTATTTTCCCCAAGGGGAAAAAGTATACCACGCTCAAGTATTTTTGGCAATAATGCAGATACTTAGTAAATGTTCTAAAGTTATATTAAATAGTGGTAATGTTGGGATGTGGGTATGCCTATTTAGAAATAGCACCAAAGGTGTTTCACAGTATTTGAAATTAAATACTGAGCCGATTGTTGGAGATTCTTGGATATGAAACATATATAACTATTAATTTAAAAATAATGTATGTTTTTGATATAAAAGTCAATATTTATATATACATATATAGAATAAAGGTTTTAAATGAAAAAAAATGTAGTATGGTGGCCGGCAATTGTCCACAAGGAAAATACACAAAAATATGGTGGTTTTGATTATTTTGAATACACACGAAAATCTTGGGAGTATTGGTGTAAAAGAAACGATGTATTATTTGTTCCATTTACAGAGCCGGTAGAAGATGACTTAATTAGATTTAGACCAAACTGGCAAAAATTAATATTTGTTTTTGATGAGTTAGATAGACTTGAAATAGATTACGATCAAATATTTTTAGCTGATAGTAGTTGTATGATAAAATGGGATGCTCCAAATATATTTGAATTGACAGATAGAAAATTTGTTGGTTGGAATGATAGAGACAATATGAGGTGGATATATGACAGCATTCAAGGTTATAAATCATTCTTTGATGGGTTTGAACTAGACCAATATAGATATGTTAGTTCCGGTGTAATTATTTTTAATGAAGATCACAAAGAAGTAATTCAAGGATTAAAAAAACTATATTTAGACAATATAGATAAATTTATTGATTTACAAGATAATGTTGTAAAAAAAGGTAATGATCAAACACCTCTAAATTATTGGTTACAGATGAATAATGTTGAATTAAATTTAGATTTACCTATTGCCTTTAAACTAACACACATGCATAGAAAAGATTTATTTTCACACAACTGGCAAGATGGTAATGACAAGACTCCATTTTTTATAAAGTATGGTTATAATTGGGTATTTAACGGAATTCCAAAAGACAGCAGAAGTAGTCTAATCAAACAGACATGGGATTCAGTTGGACATAATTACAACATGGATACTGCTAAATATGATAAAATTTTAGATGAGATGTTACATAAAGATACAGCAAAGTATACTACATCGAGAAAACTAAAATTAGATATATTAAAACAATTTGGTAATGGTGAATTTAAAGATAAAACTATCGTAGAGATAGGTGCTTCACAAGGACAATCTACTAGAATGCTTAGTCATATATTTAAAAGAGTTATAGCAGTTGAGTGGGATGATTGGAATTTAGAACAGGCAAATTCAAATAACTCGGATAGAAATAATGTAGAGTTTGTGCAGATGGATTTATACAATGATAAGTGGGAAGATTATTTACCAACTGATGTTGATGTTGTTTTTATTGATGCTGGTCATGAATATTATCAAGTGAAAATGGATATAGAAAATTCATTCAAAAGATTTGGTGATCCTATTTTTATCTTCGATGATTATGGATTTCCTCCAGGTGAAGTAAAACAAGCTATACATGAAAAAGTAAATGATGGCGACTTAGTTATAGATAAATTTATAGGTGAAAAACCAGAAGATTTAGTCCACGCTTCCGGAACTAAATTTTTTGATATGGAAGGGGTAATTTGTAATGTCAAGTAAAAATATAGTATTTATGATTGCGGTTAATGCTGGAGATAAAAAAGAATACCAGTATTCTATTAATTCTTGGAAACATTTTTGTAAAAAAAATAATGCAGAATTATTTCTTTTAGAAGAACCGGTAGTTGACCAAAAAGATATGCATATTATTTTTCAAAGATATTATTTATTTGATATGTTAGAGCATAATGAAATAGACTATAATCAGATTCTCATGGTTGACGCCGATACAATTGTACATCCTAATTGTCCTAATTTTTTTGAAAAGACAAATAATGATTATTGCCTAGTACACGATGATGGCAGTTATGATTGGATTTTAAGGGGAATGGAGCATTATCATAAATACCTATTCAAAGATGAATGGTTTGATTTTTGGGATTATGGAAATGGTGGATTTCAGATAGTTAACAAAAAACATAAATTGTTTTTTAAAGAGATGATTGATTTATACTTTGAAAATAAAGAATTAATAACTGAATTGTCAACTAAATTTGGCATTGGTAGAGATCAAACTATTCTTAACTTCATGTTACATCGACATGAAATAGATACTAAATTATTATCGTACAAATACAACATGACTTGTATGCCAAAAAAAGAAATATTAGGTGATGACCATCTTTATTCTAAACTTGGTTGGGTATATCACTTTAATGGGATACCAGATAAAAATGTCAATGTTCCATTGTTGATGGAAAAATCTTATAATTTTTTATATGGAAACTTAGATAATTAGAGTTGGATTAAATGATGGAGTTAATATGTCAAGTAAGGTAAAGAAAGAGTTTTTAGATTTAGGCAGACATCCTATAGCAAACGCTTTTCTTCAAAAAGAGGATGATTTTCCTAACGAATTCTTTTTTGATTTAAAAGTATGTTGGGATGAAGAGACAAAATTAGTATCAATAAAGAATTTTGTAGAACCAGAAAGAATATTCAATGAAGATTATCCCTACAATACTTCAAATTCATTTCCAATGGTAAAACACTTTAAAGAAGCTGCTGAAATGTTGAAGGAAAAATTTCAACCAACGAATGTATTAGAAATAGGTTCTAACGATGGTCCTTTTATAAGTAACTTCCCAACAGAAACATCATATTGTGTAGAACCATGTGATAATTTTGCTGTAAAAACTGCTAATATGGGATATAAAAGTTATACCGAATTTTGGAACACCGAGTTATCAGAGAAAATAAAAGGTCTACATGGTGAGATGGATTTGATTTATGCTGCTAATTGTATATGCCATATTCATGATTTAGATGACTCCTTTAAAGCTATTGCAACTGTGTTATCAGATGACGGCGTATTTGTATTTGAAGATCCATCATTACTTAAAATTTTAGAAAGAGGATCTTACGATCAAATATATGATGAACATCCACATATATTTTCTGTAACTGCATTGAATAATATTTTAAAGAAAAATGGGTTGGTTATATTTGATGTAGACAATTTATCAGTTCATGGTGGTTCAAATAGAATTTATGCTAAAAAGATAAACGTTCCATCTGATAATATTATGAGTGACAATGTGTTGAAAAACCTAAGAAAAGAAGAAGATTTTGGTATCAGCAACTTTGAAACGTATGAAGCATTTGCTAAAAAGGTAAATGCTTCAAAAGATGAACTCTTCAGATGCTTATCAAATTTAAAGCACAATGGTAAAAAGATAATGTGCATAGGTGCTACTGCAAAATCAACTACAGTATTTAACTATTGTGGAATTGGAACAGATTTGATTGATGTAATTACAGATACCACTATAGATAAACAAAACACCTTTTCTCCAGGAGCACACATACCAGTAGTATCTCCTGAGAATGTAAATACAGCAGATTATGATTACATTTATTTAGGTGCTTGGAATTTTAAAGATGTGATTATGGGTAGTGAAAAAGAATTTATAAAAAATGGTGGTAAGTTTATAACTCATGTTCCAAAAGTGACAATTTACTAATGATATTGGTTAGCGGTAGTGGTAAGTTAGCTAAAGAATTAGAGAAACTTTCTACTGATTCTTTACCTGTAAAAATATTATCACGTAAAGATATGGATATTACCAACAGATATGAGGTATCCGATGTGATAAAGGATTTAATGATGAAACCTGATTACCCTAAATACTTTATTCATACAGCAGCTTTGACTAAACCAATGGAAGTTAATGATAGAAATCCGATACTGAGCTTAGATACCAATATAGTCGGAACTGCTAATGTAGCTAAGATATGTAACAAATATGGAATTAAATTTATATACATATCAACTGATTTTGTATATGGTAATATTGAATTAGCGGATGAAGAAAGCCCATTAAATCCTTCAAATAATTATGGATGGTCTAAATTAGGTGGGGAGTGTGTTACTAAATTAATACCTAACTCATTAATTTTAAGATGTGCTTTGTGTGATATACCATTTAGGCATAAGGTTGCCTTTAGTGATGTTTTTAGAAATTCAATAACTCATAAGGACGTTGCTGATATAATTTTAAAAATCAAAGATGAAGTTGGAATTATAAATGTTGGTGAAAAGTATCAAAGTGTTTATGACTTTGTATCCAAACATCAATCTATAGAAAAAAGTGATGGCTTACATATCACACCCTCTTTAAAACTAAGTACTCTTAAATTGGAGAATATTTAATGAAAATAAATTTAAAAAAGAAATATGTAATAGGAACACATGTAATGTTCTTTGAAATTGAAATGTATAAAGATTTTATTGATGGCATGGTTAACTTATTAGAAACAGTAGATAATAAGGAGAATGTTACAATAGACTTGTGCTTAAATCTAACTCAACAGATAGAAAAATTAGATACAAATAAAATTACAGAGTCAGAGATATTAGATAAGTTTAATGATGGGGTTCAAAGATTAAAAGATATTGGTGTAGAAAATATAGTTACAGATGTTATAGGTAAAGATGAGCTTTATTTACATACAGACTACAGAAGAGATTTAAATTATAACTATTGCAAAAAGGTTGACTATGTAATGTGGGGTGAAACTGATAGTTTTTTTCCTAGAGAGGCATTTGATGCTATAGAGACTTTATCGGAGTATACAGATAAGCAAAACATACATAGGTATTTACTGAGTTTTGCAGATAGAAAAATGTGGGATGCTAGTTGGGACCCATTAGTACATAATGATTATATAAATCATATTTTTGTTGATGATGAAAATCAACATCTAAATGAAAATCAAGCCAAATCAACTTTGTCTATAGAAAAAATGAATCAGATAAATGCTAAAGCTACGGAGTTTGACCTTACTTATATAAATTATCCAAAGATAAGTGGTGCTTGTTTAGTATTATCATCTGATTTAATTAAGTTTGGTGTGAATATCCCATCTTGTATGATTTATAATGATGATCATGGATTGTCTATTATGGCTCAAAAATTACTAGGAGAAAATTACCTACAATTTGTATGTAAGAATTTATTACATATACATGCTAGGAGACATCCTAAAAAAAGATTATATGTTAAAGATGAAGATAATCCCAATTCTTTTGAAGATAAGAAAACTGATAATTTTTCTATCTTGAAAAAAATGTCTAACGAAAATTTAGAAGGTTTAATAAACAATAATAATAAATTTCACGAATATGATGATTTAAATGAGGAGATAAATAAATGAAAAAAGCATTGATAACCGGAATAACAGGAATGGATGGTAGTCACTTGGCTGATTTTTTATTAGAAAAGGGTTATAAGGTCTATGGTATAGAAAGACGGACATCTACTAAAAACAGAACTAATATAAAACACCTCGAAGGTAAGGTAACCTTTCTGATGGGGGATTTATCAGACCAAAATTCATTATTGAGGTGTTTAAAAGAAGCTGATCCGGATGAAGTTTATAATCTGGCTGCTCAATCATTTGTTGGTGAGAGTTGGAACACGCCGGAGCAATCAGCTGATATCACGGGTGCGGGTGCATTAAGAATGTTAGAGGCTATTAGAGTTTATGAAAAAAAAGTTAAATTCTATCAAGCATCCACTTCGGAAATGTTTGGAAAGATGGAGCATTTAGCAAATGAAAATACTAAATTTCATCCACGCTCTCCTTACGGTGTTGCTAAATTATATGCTCATTGGATAACAATAAATTACCGTGAGTCTTATGATATGTTTAATGTATGTGGTTTATTATTTAATCATGAGGGTGAGCGAAGAGGTAAAGAGTTTGTATCCCGTAAGATTACTGATGGAGTTGCTCGTATTCATTTAGGTCTATCCGATAGTATATCATTGGGTAACTTAGACTCAAAAAGGGATTGGGGTTATGCTCCTGATTATGTAGAAGCCATGTGGTTGATGCTACAGCAAGATAAACCAAATGATTATGTTATTGCTACCGGCAAAGACCATACTATTGGAGAGTTTTTGAGTTCTGCGTTTAATGTCATTGGTATTGATGATTGGAAAAAATATGTAAAACAAGATTCTAGGTTTATGCGACCAGCAGAAGTTTACTATCTAAGAGGTGATTCTACAAAAGCTAAAAAAGAATTGGGTTGGACCCCAACAACAACATTTGATGAAATGATTACAAAAATGGTTAAAAATGATATAAAACTTTTAAGTGGGAGTTAAAATGATTAAAATAGAACAAGGTAAAAAATATTTAGTAACCGGTGGTTCTGGTTTTTTAGGTGGCGAACTGATAACACGAATATTAAAAGAAGGTGGAGAAGTCGTAACGGTTTCAAGAAACGAAGGTCAATTAATAAAACTAAAGCAGAAGTTTCCATCGGTACAAATAGAAACAGGTGATATAACAAACAAACATTCAGTTCATCGTGTCATGAGTGGTGTTGCAGGTGTATTTCATCTTGCTGCTTTTAAACATGTAGGTATGGCTGAAACTCAATCCGTTGAATGTACAAACTCAAATGTAATAGGTTCAAAGAATGTTTTAGAATGTTCTGTAGAAGAGGGTGTTGACTTTGTGATTGGTATAAGTACAGATAAAGCTGCTCAAGTTGCTGGTGTTTATGGCGCTAGTAAACTACTGATGGAGAAAATGTTTAAACAATATGAAGTGGATTATCCTAACGTAAAATTTAGATTAGTTAGGTATGGTAATGTTTTATACTCAACAGGTTCAGTTCTTTGTAAATGGAAAGAGTTATTACAAAATGGTGAAGAAGTTATAGTGACAGAACCATCTGCTACTAGATTCTTTTGGACTTTAGATCAAGCAGTTGATTTGATATATGATTGTATGAGAGATGCTACCGATTGTGAAATTCATTTCCCAAGTATGAAGTCTATGAGTATAGAAAACTTACTGAAAGCTATGGCTGAAAAATACTTACCGAGTGATAAAGAATTAAAAATTAAATCAATAGGGTTACAACCTGGTGAAAACTTACATGAGAGGATACTTGAAGAGGGACCTGATTCAAATGAGGTTGATGAATTTACCATTGGGGAGATTAAGGAACTAATATAGTGAAAAAAATTCTTATATTTGGTGGTAATAGATTTGTTGGAAAAAGTTTATCTATTAATCTTTTGAACAAGGGATATCAGGTTGATGTATTTAACAGAAGTGGCACATCTGCTGATTCAAGTATATCTATTATTAAGGGTGATAGAAATAATATTGATGATATAAATAAAATCGATTTTAAAAAATATGATTGTATTGTTGATATGTGTTTATTTTTTACTAGACAATTTGATATGTTTTATAAATTAATACCTAAGAATACCAATTATATTTTTGTAAGTAGTGGAGCAGCAGATCATAGATATATTCACCATTATGGAGAATATGGAAAAGAAAAAATGGAAATAGAAGATTTCTTAGATTATGTGGATTTTAACTACGATATAATAAGACCAAGTTATATAGTTGGAAAAGGCGACCATAGAGCTAGACTTGATTATTATATAGATAAAATAAAAAACAACAAGCCAATACATTTGGATGGGGATGGTGGTAATGAAATTAATATTGTTTTTGTGCAAGATGTTGTGAAGGTCTTGGAAAAATTAGTTGATAAAGATGAGCTTGATAATGATATTTTTAACGTATGTGGGAATGATTCATTTAGTTTATTGGATTTTATCAATACTATTAATAACAAGTATTATCAAAAAACAATTAATTTTGTTTTTAATCAAGAAGATGCCATCATACCAAAAAATACTTTTGTATTTGATAATACACAAACTTGTATTAAATTGGATATGATGTTTACAGATTTTTATAAAGGTTTTAAAGACTATATGGAGTGGTATGAAATATCCAAGAGCTAAACCTTACTTTAATGAGGTTGATAGGAAAGAAATAACATCTAGGATTGATGAAATATTAAAGTCAGGACATATTGCTCAAGGTAAATATGTAGCTGAATTTGAGAACAAGTTTGCAGAAAAGATTGGTTCTAAGTATGGGATAGCTACAAACTCTTGTACATCAGCACTTGAAGTTTCAATAAGAGCATTAGGTATAAAAAATAAAACTATCTTAGTACCTACTAATACATTTGTAGCTAGTGTAAATTCTATAATACTATCAGGTAACAAACCTTTAATAGTAGATATAGATAAATCAACACTATGTATGTCCGTAGATAGTATCCAAAAAAACTTAACATCTGATGTTGAAGCTATTATGTGGGTTCATATGGCTGGTTTAATATCACCTGATATTATACAGATAAAAGAAATGTGTAAAGATAAGGGTATTTATTTAATAGAAGATGCTGCACATGCTCATGGTGCATATTATTACGATGAAAATACGGATGAAACATTTAGAGCAGGTAATATTGGTGATGTAGGGTGTTTCTCTTTTTATCCATCTAAAGTTATGGCTACCGGAGAAGGTGGTATGATTACCACTAACAATAATAATTTAAATGATCAAGCTAAAATTATGAGATACCACGGTGTAACTAGAGCTACAGGACAATTGGAAGGGGTGGACTATGGTGTTAATGCACACTATCCATCACAAAATTTTAGAATGACAGAAACTTCAGCTATAATAGGATTATCACAACTATCTCATTTGGATGAATTTGTTGAAAAGAGAAATTGGATTGCAAACAAATATACTGAAAAATTAAAGATGGTAGATGGTATAAACCTATTACCAAGTAATAAGTTTTCTGTTTCATCATATTGGAATTATTATTTTATCCTTGACATTGATATAGATAGAAATAAATTATCTCATTACTTACATAAAAATGGAGTGGAAAACGCTAATGCTTATTATCCAGCGTGTCATCACCATTCAATATATGAGGATTGGGTTTTAGAAGACTATCCAATAGCAAACGATATTTTAAAGAGACATCTTTCTTTGCCAATGTATTATGAGTTAACCCAAGAAGATATAAATGAGATTACTGATATAGTTATATCGGGAGTAATGACATTAAGATAAATATATCAAACGACACAAGACGACTTGATGTTTCAGGTACAATATTGTCCGCACATCAACCAGAACTTTTACCTTGGTTGGGATACATATCTAAAGCTTCTATGGCAGATGTTTATTTTATATTAGATAATGTACAATATGTAAAAGATGTATTTCAAAATAGAAATAAGATACGAGTAAAACAAGGTGATGGTTGGTGTTGGTTAAACATACCAGTATTAAAAGCCAAAACTCATATGATGAATTGGAGTGAGGTTAGAATAGATAATAGTCAGAAATGGGTTAAGAAGCATTTAAATACCATTTATCATTCTTATTCTAAGACTCCATATTTTCAACCTTTATATGAAAATATAGAAAAAATATATTTAGAAAATGAAGAATTTCTCTTGGATTTTATTATAAAAATTAGTAAATTACTACTAAGAGAATATAATGTAAATATCCCCATTTATCAGGTATCAAAACTTATTGAAATGGGGCATGATATAACGGGAAGTAAATCGGATTTGATAGTTAATATGTGTAAAGCAGCTAAAGCTGATAATTTTATATTTGGTTCTATTGGAAAAACTTATATGGATAAAAAAGTATTTAAGAACAGTAATATAAATTACTACTTTCAAAACTTTAAACATCCAGAGTATAATCAGATTCATGGCAAGTTTATTACCCACATGTCATCTATAGATTTATTATTTAATCATGGTAAAGATTCTATTAAAATACTAGGGAAATCTACAGGAGATACGGAATGAAAAGGGTAATGGCAATCGGAGCACATCCAGATGATATAGAATTTGGTTGTAGTGGTACATTAGTAAAACATTGTAGAAACAATGATTTTGTAGTTTATGTTTGTATGACAAGTTCACCATCCATTGATGTAACCACCGGAAAAACAATTAGGTCAAGAAGTGAATTAACTGATGAGGTTTTTTATGCCACCAAGGTTTTAGGTATTGAAGCTACTGAATTTTTACAATTTAAAGATTTACATGTTCCTTTTAATTTAGAAAGTGTTTCATCATTAGAAAAACTAATAAAAAAATATAAAATAGACACTATCTATACACATTGGGCTGGTGATTCTAATCAAGACCATATTGCAACATTTAAAACAACTATGGCAGCAGCTAGATATGTTCCTAATGTTTTTTGTTACGAGCAGATACCTATACCAAGACATACAGAAAACCCAATGGCAATAAATTATTATAGTGATATTACTAAAACTTTTGATGATAAAATAAAAGCTTCAAAATGTCATAAAAGTCAGTTTGTAAAGTATAAAAAAGCTGGGTTTGATGTTGCTAAGAATTTAAAGATTATGGCTCAATATCGAGGTATAGAGGCAAATTGTAAATATGCTGAAGGTTTTCATATAATTAAAAAGGTAGTAGAGTGATAATAAAATCAAATCCAGAATTTGGAATAGAATTAGCACTTGTTGTCCCATATGCATATTGGCTACATACACAAGGTAAGCTTGATAAAGTTATAACATCTAAAGGTATGAAACCATTTTATTATTTTTGTGATGATGTAGAAGAATCCCTCGATTACAGAACCATTGATAATGCGGCTGCTGGATTAGATGAAATGCCAAATAATTGGATTCATGGGGATAATAAAAAAGGTACGGTAATAACACATCCAGCCGTTTTAGATTACTCAAAGTGGATTTGCCCTCCGTATAGAGAATACTATAAAAAAGATTTTGAATGGGATAGTAATAGACCTATTGTTTTTATTTCTAACATATATAATTTTGAACACGGGTTACCTCCCAAATGGCATTATTTTGATATACCTTGCTTATATGAAATGTTTACTTATTTAACCGAAAGTGGTTATGATGTAATATACAAAAGACCTACAAACACAGAGGGATTTGCAATTGATCAAAATGAAATGAATGCTGTACATCATAATTTAAATATAGTATCTGATGTGGAAGGTATAGGAATGATTACAGATAGACAATTACCACAATATTTAGATAACGTTTATTTATTTGATGATGTTGTAGAAAAATATTCTGATTTGACATATAATGAAGTGCAACTAAGATTGATGGCAAATACCAATAAATTTATTAGTGTGTGTGGTGGTAATGCTATTTTATCAAGCTTGTTTGGTAAACCAACAATAGTATACATTACACAAGGAAGAGAGTTAAGACCTAATTATTTTGGACAAGAAAGCTATTGGAGAAAGTTATCAGGTGCAGATATAATTCCCATCTTTGATGTTATATGGGATATTAATAAAAAATATGATGGTGAGTATAAATTAAATACAACCGGTAGAAATAATTTTACAGAGATGTTTAAACAGATGAGAAAAAACTTTTGAAAAAAAATGTAACAGTATCAATAGATGATTTACATCCAGAAAAAGGATGGGGTTGCGATGGTGATTTGTCTGTTGTATATTTAAAAAATTTATGGGAAGAATTTGGATGTAAATTTACTTTATTTATCCCATCTAATTATCACGGAAAATATCCACTATCCGAGCATAAAGATTGGATAGATTTTTGGAGAAAACATGAATGGGTAGAATTAGCATCTCATGGTCATTTTCATCAATGTGAAAGAAAAGATATTGGTGAATGTGAATTTTATGAATTAGATACCGAAGATAAAGCATCTGATAGAATAAAAAAATGCCTTTCGGAATGGGATAGTGTGGAATACATGCCTAACGGTTGGAGAAATCCAGGATGGTTGGCTCATCCAGAAGCTATAAAAATCATAGGAAAATATTTTAAATACGCGGCTATTCATGAAAATCACAATCACGGTATAACATGGCCGTGTAAGACTTTTACTGGACATGATGGTATAGATCAAACAGAATCAATTCAGATGTACAATAACACATTTATGTTTCAGTCTCATATAGCTGGTGATTGGAATGATAATGTTTGGAATAAAAATAATTATGAAAACTTTAGAGAGGTATTAAAATACTTGTCAAATTTATATGAATTAAATTACATAACTTTAGGGGAATTATGAAATTAAAACAAAAAATAGGTGTGGTTGGAAATGGTTTTGTAGGTGGGGCAGTTAGATATGGGTTTTCACCAAATGTTGGGGTTGATGCTGAAGTTAGAACTTATGATAAAAATCCAAACAAGTCAACACATACTTTAGAAGAAACAATCAACGAATCAGATTTTGTATTTGTATCGGTGCCAACTCCATCTAACAAAGATGGTTCAATTAATATTAATATTTTAGATAGTGTTTTAAATGATATTGATAATATATCAGAAAAAAGAAATACTATATTAATTAGGTCTACCGTAACACCTGGTACAACTAGAAAACTTCAGACTAAATATAATCAGTTAAATTTATTATTTAATCCTGAATTTTTAACTGAAAGATCAGCTAACTTTGATTTTATCAATCAAAGTCGTTTTGTAATTGGTACTTCTGAAAAAACTGATAATGAAATATGGGCTGAACAATTTATTGATTTTATTAAAACTAGATTTGGACAATGTGTTTCTATATTAAAAACTAATTATGAAACTGCTGAGATGATAAAATACATGAGTAATTGTTTCTTTGCTACTAAGGTATCTTTTATGAATGAAATGTATCAAGTAGCTAAAAAATCAAATGTAAATTGGGATGATGCAGTAGATGGTTTTGTAGCTGATGGGAGAATAGGTCATAGTCATTTAAATGTACCTGGACCAGATGGTAAGTTTGGGTTTGGTGGCAGTTGCTTTCCAAAAGACATACAGGCTATGGTAAATTATGGAAACAAACTTGGTATTGATATGAATGTATTATCCTCAGTATGGGATAAGAATTTAGAGGTAAGACCTGAAAAGGATTGGGAAAAACTAAAAGGAAGGGCAGTAGTATGAAAGTATTAATAACAGGTGGAACAGGAACAGTTGGCAAATCGCTTGTAAAACAAAATAATAATGAGTATATTAGCATAAGTAGAAATGAAGAAAACATAACTGATTTAAAAAGAGAATACCCAAACGTTAAATGCTATGTTGGTAACATAGAGGATAAATCTTTACTACTTAGGGTATTTAAGGAAGTAAAGCCGGATGTGGTAGTTCATGCAGCTGCTATGAAACATATTGACTTGATGGAACAAAACCCTATTGCTGGTTGTAATGTGAATGTTATGGGTAGTTTGAATGTAGTTGAGGCTAGTATAATAAATGATGTCCCAATAACCATTGGTGTCAGTACAGACAAAGCTTGTTTATCAGAAAGTGTTTATGGTGCTTCGAAGTATTTAATGGAAAGAGTTTTTATGAATGTAAACAATGACAATGGTACTAGATTTGCTTTGACTAGGTTTGCTAATGTAGCTCATAGTAATGGCTCAGTATTACCATTTTGGCTAAAGTTAAAATCAGAAGGTAAACCATTAAAACTTACAGATCCAGATATGAATAGATTGATATTTACACAAGAAGATGCTGCTAATTTAATCA
>Ga0209815_1000670_pt1 | contig 24754 bp, 43 predicted proteins | sample CoawatmetaG00DNA_FD_187507 | JGI IMG/M metagenome (GOLD analysis project Ga0209815, IMG submission 187507) | Marine microbial communities from the West Antarctic Peninsula - Coastal water metaG002-DNA (SPAdes) (version 2) | ecosystem: Environmental > Aquatic > Marine > Coastal ...
CTGAGCTGCTGAATTTCCAGCAATATCTCCCATGGCTTCAGTAACACCTGATGTGGATCTAGCGTTAAGTGCAGACAACCTTGAACTATCAGCTGACATTCTGGCAAATTCTGCATTGTTCTGATACTGGACCACTTCAGCACGTTTCTGGCCGGAGGCATATACAGCGTTGACCTTCATCGTCATTGCATCCATCTCTTTAATTAGGTCCATACTGGCAACCACCTCTGCGGCACTACCATCACCAAGCACAACTCCCCGAGCAGCAGCTTGAGTTTTAAATGCTTCTTTCTCTTGGCCTACCTTAGCGGTGAGCCAACTAATACCTTGATTTGCGCTCTCAAGAATACTTTGTGCTTCCTTCTCTGCCTGCCTCGCATTTATGTCAGACATAGACGCTGAGTAGTCATCAGACAACGCCTGAGCCTCATATTTGATAGCGTCAGACTCCATACCAAACTGTGCAAGCTTCAAGTCGAACTGTTGTGTGGTTAGCTGGTGTGCCTGCTGCTGCAAGTTAAACTTGCGGCCATACTGACTGGAACTAAAATCAAAAGATCTTTGCTCACTGGCAATCTGTGCCCGAGTGTTCTCCAATTGAATTGAATTGTACGCAGTTGATGCTTTGGATAGTGCCCCAACTATACCGAATATTATCTGGGCTCCCATCATTAGGGTGCCGCTTGATAGGGTGGATGCGCCAGAGGAAGCTAGTGGTGAAAATCCACCAACAGTTGCCCCACTCGCGTATGTTCCACCTCCCCATCCAGCTGGGGTGCCGCTTGAAAATGGACCTGATAATAGTGAAGCCATCTAATTAATCCTCATAATTCTATCCACCAATTGCGACTTCATAGGTCACACCAACAATTGATACTGGTAATGGATTAGTCTGTCTAATCAATAGTTTACCATTATCGTTCCAGTCTGGTTTCGCTACAATTTCTATCTCTCCCGTTTTAAGGGCTGTCGGAGATCCGTATGGCTCAGTAGTTCTAACCTTGGCCTCAATTAAATTATCAGCATTAGGACCAACAAATAGACTAGATGATGCGCTTACACGAACCCAAGCCTTATTGATATTCTTCGTTCTGCCCTGACCAAACGACCCATCCCGTAAACCAATGGTTGCTGGTAATAGCTCAATATCAGCTGTTACTGGGAGCCCCGCCTGTACCACGGAGGATGGCCTGTCTAATGTAATTGATCCAGAAGAAACGGTCTTCTGGGGGTGAACAGCGCCATCAGTGAGGATGTTTAGCGTTTCCCCCTCCAGCCAAGTCAATCCGGTGACCGTATCTCTGGCAAATGACCAATCGGTCCACGCTGCAGACCTTAATTCAACTGGTAATGCTTTATCAATCTGCCCGGTAACCACCGTAGTTGATGTCACCCCCTGAATAGTGAATCTATACAACTCACCATCAGATCCCGTAAATTCAATAACGTCACCAATATCTGTCAGGGCCGGGTAAGCAAAGGCCGCTGGTAATGCTGTAACGGTTAGCGTTTCTGTTCTATTCCACTGAGTTCCACCACTAATAGTCATCCTATCTGATCCGGTGTTGCGACCATCGTAGGTAGCAGACGAATCAGATAAAACCATATCTTTAATATCATTGATCTTTCTGGTGTCCATGCGTTCTATATAGCGCACTATGGAGCCATTAATAGTTCTCTTAACAATCACGTACAAATGATCCTCAGTGCCTTCAGCGACCACACAGCAAGACTCAAACGCACCATTCACGGTGTCATGCTTATGAAATGCGCCGACCTGCTGCTCTGGAACGTAAGTTAAACCCAAAAGTAAGCCAGATGTGGAAACCATCCACACGATAGGGTCTGGAGCCTTCTGATAAGCAGCTTGGGATATCTCGTAACCATCAAATAGGTGAGGAGCCCTCAAACAAAGGTCACCAGTAATGTAACCTCTGGCAGTATCGTTGTAGCCCATCTCTCGAACGTGGCCACCACGCGCGGCGAAGTAGATCACCGAGTTGTTTACAATAACTGGTTGAACATTAGACGCTCCAATAAACGATTGAGGTCGAACGGATATTGTATTTGGAGTAATTGCGTCTGAGTTGACGGATGTCACTCGCCATTCAACCGACGATGTGAACAGTAGTAGATCGTTCATCGGAACAATGTGTCGAATTCGGTCTGCTTCTCGAGCAGCTACTTTAAATGCAATTCGATCGCTATCTCTGGTTGGTAGTGAGTAGGCAAGCTCTGCCTCTGTACCAGCTTTGGTCATCCATATTTTCTGTGGATCGGTATCGGTTCCACCAAAAGCTCGACGCTGCTCAAAGTAAGATACAGCTCCCGGGTACTCGTTAGTTGCTGCCAGTGCATCATCATAAATTGGCGGGGTGATCGCCAGATCAGGTGCAATATTGTCATCGGTCATAGCGAGCGTTTCCGTCTCACCAATATATCCGAATATTCCACCCTGCAATTTGTAGACCCTGTACCTTGAAGCAGCCGTGACGGCGCTCCAGCTGATAGCGCCTATAGACCCACTGGTAAATAGGTTGCCAGTATCGGTCCCAGCAGATGATGCCTTAGATTCACCGATTCCATCAGCGTGAATTGCTGTGACTACATACTTATATGTATAGTCGGCAGCACCACCAACAGCCACCGTTGGGGCACTAGGGGCCGCTATTCTTTCACCAAACTCTATATCAACTAATGTCCACTGCGTAGCTCCAAGCCTTCTCAGCTCCGCTGTTGGGTAATTTGGGTGGGCAAGAGTAAGGATGTCAGCTGATTGGACATAATGAATATCAAATAGGTCAGCTTCAGCGTAAGCGTTTGGTATTTCGTAAGCCGTACTTGGTAGAGGATACCAATAAGTAGCGTTTGCGGGCGCATTTCCTGTAGTTGCTTTTATGCAGTAATAGTTTGTACCGGAACTTGAAACAAGACCCCCAATAACATAGGCCGCGCTGTTGTCATAAGCAGCTGGTGATCCTGCAAGCAGTGTGGCCCCAGCCGTGTGGAATCGAATATAACCCTCACCCAACTCAATCACCATCGTTTGTGTGGTGGAATAGGTGAACGGTAGCAGTGTAGATTCCTTGCTTGAAACCTTTGTTTCAATGACAAACTTGAATCCAGCCCTATTCTCGGCTGGACCTTGTGGTCTTACCTTATAATTTAAAATAGTAGCAGCGCCAGACTGAAACTTTACATCGTCGGCACGGCCAAACATCTCAGGTGACATCTCTCCACCTGAGAATGACTGTTTAAGTAAACGTACAGATGCCATTATCGATCATTTAGCCATGAAGGAATATGGGCAGGATTCAGTCGCTCCTGACTCTTGTCTGATGCGAACGCAGTCTCCACCATGGCAATGGCCATAGCTTCTGATTGTTTCGCTTGCTGTGCTCCGGGCTCGCCTTTAATAATTGGGCCAGCCAGCAGTGATGCTAGGTAGTGGCTCAGTGATAGAACAAACAGCGGTGTAAATTTTGTGCTGTCGGTAATTCTTACGGTATATCGAACGATAGCATCCAGCAGATCAGTCATAATGACTTCATCGCCATTGCTTAGAGTCTCCATATCATACGGCACCACCACCTCAGATGTTCTTCGGTAGACCTCGGTTGCGTATGCTGAAGTTGATACATACGAGATTATGTTATCGTCGGTAGTATCGTCAGGAATAAGATCTCGGGCCTTCAGCATATCCGCTGGAGGGGCGTAGACATAATCCCAAGCTGTGGTATGAGTGGCGATCGCTGCCATCGTGGATCTCCGCGAGGCAAACTTCCAATCATATAATTCTAATAGTGCATCACGTGCTATTGGGTAGAACGTCTTGCAGTGCTCGGCCTGTGCAGATCCTTCAGGTGGATCAATAGACGAGACAGTCGCGCTATCACCTAGATGCGATAAGGCTATATTACAGATCTCAACTTCACTAGCCATCTCAATGTACCTTTAAAAAAATGGGGCCGTAGCTTGCGCCTAAGCCCCATTAAACCTATACCAATAGGGGGAGGAGAAATTTATTTAGGAGCCACCTTTTCAACCCACTCTTCTGAAGAGTTGGCTTTCTTGGGAGTGGCACCCTGAACAGCTGCAGCAACACCCGGCTCGTAATCTTCAGCTTTCACCAGATTAGATCCGGGTCGACCGTCATAGATTACTTTGTCTCCAGCTTCGTACAATTGATTGTCAATAAATGACTTCTCAGTGCAGATGTACTTATTATTCGCAGCCTTGGGCTTTGCAGCAGCCTTGGGTTTTGACACAGCCTTGGACTTAGCTTTAGATTTTGATACAGCCATTTGTGTTTCCTCTAAAAGTTAATTATCTTAACTAGACTACAAAGCCAGAAGCATGAAACTTCTCGCCATCTTGAACAGTCTCAACAACATCAGTAGTAACTTTGCCAGCTGAGGCACTGGAACCAGTGATAACGTATCGAGCACCCAAGTATCGCTGACCCAGCGAAGCTAGTTGAGGGGGTATTGGCACAACTATAGACTTGCCGACAATCAGCAAAGCGATAACTATTGTGCCGGATGATGAAATCACTGTAGGGCTGGTCAATGCTGCCGCAGCCGAAGTGATAATTTCAAAGTTGACAGACGTTGCTGTAGCAAAGTTTACATCAATATTGAAGTGCATGTACAAAGGTTTCCCTTCGCCAATATCTCGAGTCACCCCAAGATCGATAGTGTTCTCAGACACGGCTGACGCAGTAACTGCTTGAGCCGTTGAGAGACGTAAAAGGTCATCAGTAATCATAATTTTGCTCCGTAATTTATACGTTCAAAGATTCAAGTTTATGTTACACGCGATTCTGTTTTCAGAAGCGCATCACATAGCCGTAGGGGTACACCGTTAAAGTCGGTCCATCGATGAGGTAGGCCAAACTGATCCAAACCTGCCTGATTCGCCAACACACTGGATGCAGTGTCTTTGGCCATCTTACGAAGACCTGACATTGTTCCACGGTTCAAGTAGAAGCATGACTTACCCATATTAATGTTAGGAATTTGCGTAATCGCGTCATCCATAAGATCAAGAATATTAGTAGCTGCAGCTATTGCTTGAGTCCCTGTTCTAGCTTTTAGATCACTGACATCGATGTTCGCAATACGAACAACATAGCGCCAATCTTTAACCATTAAACCAGAATCCCAGTTATACATTTCAGCAAACACTTGCATACGTTTCCCGGCAGTATCAAAAGTAGTCATCTCGCCAAGATCTTTCTGGTCAAGACCAGCTTTAGAACCTTGAGGAAAAGGACAGTAGACAGTGTTTTCACCCCAAACTACAAGGTAGATAGATTGGTTGTCAGAGCCACTTCCGCCAGCATCCAGAATATTGGCAGCATTACCAGCTGACAAATCAGAATAACGAGGGGCCAGACCTAAATGCTTCTTTGGGTCTGTTGAAGGGTTGCCATAAAACAATGTGCTTGCCTGCTCTTGGTTCATCGCTTCGATAAATGCTCGAGCTTCCTGCGCTCGGGACGCTTCACGGTTACCACCAAGATTAGCCAACTTAACGTCGACCTCGCTTCGAGCTTCTAGCATTGAGCAAGCTTCTGTAATCTGTACAGAGGTTGATTTGCTCGGTGCAATTGGCTCATTAAGCGCCCGGTAATAAACATCAGGTAGGCCAGTTCGTACAGTGGCTTGTTCGCCAGTGACTAGGTTGCCTTCCCGAAATTGACAATCCATAAGGATTTCATTTGTTTGAGAAAGAAGCTCCGCCACAACAGCTACGTTGCCATCCGGGTCCATCTCTTTAGCCCAATCGGCTAGAGTTTTAGTTGTTGTTGATAAAGTTGCCATGTTAAGACTCCAATAATTTACTTAAAAGTTTATGCTATTGAGAAGTCGGGTTTGTATACAGTTTCTTGCCAATCTGGGCATTACTCTGCTGGCTAACTGGGACATTATTGACCGCAGGATCGCCACCACCTACAAAACCATCTTCGCTCGTAGCTCGTCCAACCCTGTTCAAAAAACGTAGCACCGAAGGGTGGCTACCAAGGTTAGTTTCCTCGAGGAGATTACGGAAGTCATCATCACCGAAAGTTTCCACAGCCTTCAGAGAAGTATTGATAGTTGCTTTGAGATTATCGCCGCCAATATCTTTGTCCTCTGTCGTTTGCTTTTTCCAATCTTCGTGCATAGCCTCAATCTGTTCAACATTTGATTGTTGAATAACTGGAGCCACGGTATCTAACATCTTCTGTGCATCAGCTTGGTTAAGACCAGAATCCCGGGCAACCTTTTCGTAGGATTCCAAAACAGCTGGGTGATACTCAACACCTTCCGGGGCGGAGAACTCATACTTTTCTGGGGGACCATCGGTTGTTTTGGTTTCGTCTTCAGAGCCATCGGCTTCGGTCTTTACTTCAGCTTTCGCATCAGTATCAATTTCAGCTTTAGTTTCTTTAGACTGCTCTTCAGCCTTAACATCGGTTGATGTTTCCTCACTTACTTCTGACTCCTCAGTATTAGACTCGAGTAGAGTCGTATCTTGAGTGTCAGCACTTCCAGCACTAGCATCGCCACTTTCGTTGGTATTTGGAGCCTCGGCACTATTTGCTGTTTCTGTCATCTTCTGTTGCCTCATTTAGCATTAAAGTATATTTGCTTGGATCTACTTCCATTACCTTGGACATAAGCATTAAGCCTTGATCACGTTGACCCTCTAATCGAGCCATCATCATCGCCGTGGTGTGGAAGCAAGATCTGTTGGTCCCGGCATTTGCCAAGAGCCACCATAAAATTCTTCTACCTGCCTGATCATTAAGAAACCACTGAAAGTCTGCGTTAAGCAGCCTCTGGTTAGCCTCTGTATTAAGCCGGATCTGCTCAGCGGTTAGCTTTTGCTCTTGAAACCCGTAAGGATCAAAACCGCTAAACTCCTGAGTGTCACCTTCAAAACCATCTTGACTCATACTTTACACCCCAAACCACTCACCATGGGTCCGCACTATTGTTCACCCAATCCAGCAGCACCTAAATCCTTAGTCGCAGCAGCGGCTTGCTGTGCAGCATCTAGCTGTTGTTGCTGCTGTTGAGCTTCTGCCCGAGCCTGTCGGACCCTCATCGCATCATCAGTAGAATTAATTAATCGAGGGCTTGTGCCTAATGTGCTCGAATAATCATCCAGCCAAGCATCTGCATTAAATTTATCCATTACCTCTGGCTTAATTTGGGAGACAACACCAATAGAGCTAACCAATCGATCGACCGAGTTTAGGCCAACGGTCCGCTGTGCTTGAGCAAGCATCGAAACAAATACAATACTTAACTCCATATCATTCAACTCTTCGGGGGCATCAGGCAATATACCCGCATTGCTCATTGCCTCGAAAGTGACCGTGATTAGTGGCTCGAGGGCTTCGTTGTGCAGGCGCTCCATTACCGGGCCCAACATCAATAGTTTTTCCTCGTGCCTCTCTGCTACCTCGGTTGCTGTCATCCGGGTGTCCGTGGCGTTAGCCAACATTAGGAATAAGTCGGAGTAGAAACCCCGATTAATCCGCTGACGCACATCATTTATGTCAGCCGTTAGGTGAGACAGATCTAAATTAACATCAAAAGCTGTTCTGATAGTCGATTGTGGGCCAGCTGCTGTAGTGTTTGTTATCCCCCCGGGGAGACGATCAACTGCAGATACACCAACAGGCACCTGCAATGGTGGGTTAGTTTGGTAATCAATTCCTTGGCCTTTGCGTAGCTGCTGATGCATCAACTGCTTGATATCACCAATGGTGTCTGAACCGGGGCTATTACCATATACATCACCACCACTTGAAGACCATCGCGGGACCATGCACGGAAATGTCTTAAAACCGCTAATTCGTAACCACTCGTGCTCTTGCTCTGCACCCTCCTCCATGTAGTAAGACCCATAGGCCATATTCTTATTATCAAGCTTGGTTGGGTCCCGATCGAACCTTGGCTCAATAGCATGCAGGATATTGACTGGCGCTTGGAGTGTTCCCTTCTCGTGCAAAAGTCTAGTCTGCCGGGATACGTTTTCAATGCCAAATTCTCGAACAACTTCAGCAACCGTCTTCTGGAACTCCCGGTACAGGGTGTTAACCTTTCCTTCCGGGTCTGTAGCTATACAATACTCACCAGCTGTCAAACCATAGTTATGGATGACTGTATCGTAATTTGGAAGGATAACGTTTGCGTAAGTACCGTATCCGGCAAGCTCCTCATAACAGTTATGCAGCATGCGGTAGGTGTTAGATCGATTGAAAATGGTCATCATTAGCTGAGACACACTCTCGAGCCAAATTTTGACGGGCGCGTGTCTGTTTAAATCTTGATCTGCTGTCTCGAGCTTGAACCACTGTCTAGCTGGGCTCGATGCTCCAGCCATCATTCCAGCACCCAATATTCTTAGGGCGTAAGTAGCTGTGTTGTCGTAAATAGCGTTAGTCTTTTTGCCACCTTTGTTACGATCACTAACCAAGAACCGACCAGTTGTTGGCATTAAAAATTTACTTATCTCACGCCACTGATCTATTTTTGGAGTGCGCTCACTTTTAAGTGCAGCCCACCGTTCACGAATGCGAGATTTTAATGGGACACCGGGCTTTGATTCACCCTTTGAATGTGATGTATGCATTTAAGATCCTAACAAGCTTGATTTGCCTAATGATAGATTTGAACTATCAACTCCTTTGGTGCCAGTAAGCATGGTGCCTTTGACTCCACCCTTGATGGCTTGCTGTGCTTTCGATAGCAGCTTGCCTGAGTTAGGTCGCTTCTGCCGGGCACGGTTTAATTGTTCGTCCTGCTCTTTCGCTTGGGCCGCTGCTCGAGCACTAGCCTGTGAAAACTGCTCCTGCTGAGAGGCATACTGCTCACCCATCAAACTAAGCTGGCCTTGGTAGATAGAATTCTGTTCAGATAGCAATCCAGCCTGTTGTGCAAACGCTTCACCCTGTTGGGAAAATGATTTTCGTTGCTCCGCAAGCTCTGCAGCCTGAAAGCTTTTCTGTTCTTCTAAAGCTTTATCTGCGCTGGCTTGTTGCGATCGGGCTGTAGACGAGGCTGATTGTCTGGCTTTTCTAGCGGCTGATCGCTGTGAGACCAAGCTAACTGTGCCAAGCCCTACTGTTGCCGCTATTAACGCTCCGTTTACACCCATAATTAAACCTCTTTACTGTAGATAACATCTTGGACGTTATAGTTTTGCCTTTGCATAATAGCTTCCAGCGCGGTTCCTTTTTTACAGTGCCACATCATCATCCGTGCATCCACATGCTCTGCTTCTTGCTCTGTAAATTTAATTAATCTCATACCTAATGTAGAGCCCCGGTGGTCTTTGGAAACAAACAGAAGATCATTACTTAAACATTTTAAATCTACATAGTGAGGGTGATTGCTGATTATATTCACCGAATAACCAACCAGCGCATCATCTAAGAAGGCTCCCAAAATAATTAACTTCCCGCTGTCTTCGAGCGCCTCATAGGCAGACTCATCAGGCTTAATCTTCATCATTTTCTTATTGACGCAGATCTCATCCCAATGCTCTTTAAGCAGATCGTCAGCCAACGTCAAAATATCAGAAACTTTACAATGCTTAATTTCGTAAGACATAAAAGCCCACTAAAAACTCATTAGAAATAGAATACTAGCAGCTGATTAGCTCACCATGGGTCCGCTATTGGGGTCCACCATATCCACAATCAAATGGATTCTATCTTCAGCACCCTCATTCCCTGCGGTGTGCTCCTTCTTGTGATTGAACTGCCAGAACTCTCCAACCTTCATGTGGATGAATTCATTCTCTACCCTGTAGTAGGCATCCGGGTTGGTGACGATCGGCAGGTGATATCGACTAAAGTAATCAGAGTATCTGCCCTCATCTATGTGTGGGACTATCTTTCCACCGGGCTTGAGTTTGACAATCAGTATCCTACCCAATTCCTTAACCCCCATCATCTGCATGATCGGGCCCAATAGATACTTGAGCTCCACCATAAATAAATCCATAGCTGGATAATCATAGCTCCCAACATCATCAAAGTAACTCTCTACAGTGAATGCTTCAGGCCCACGGACATAGATGCATTCGGTATCACTATGGGCGGTGCCCGGAGCTTCTTGGCGTATTTTTATCTCATCAAAGAATTCCGGGTGAGCTTCGAGAGCATTGGCTAATGGTCCAACGTCTGAACCTTCGCTTATTAGTTTAAATCTCATATTGCGTTATATGGGTCGTGCCCTGATGATCCTCCACCTTGGCTGTGAGCTCTAACTAATTCACTAACGTACTTCTCCTTGGGCGTGTCCATCCTTGCCAAGAATAATGCGCTGGCATCATCCGGGGATCTGCCAATCTTATCGACGATCTCTTCCCGACTGCATACCTTGATCACTGATCCTGATAGCTTCCACGTGAATGCTGTCAGGTCCGCAAGTATCGATGGGTCATCTGGTAGCTCGATCGCTTTGTTGTTTGCCGGGTCCAGATCCTCTCTGAACTTCCACGCCAACTCACTTCTAAGATTGAAGAACGTCAGCCTTCCTGACTGGTCTGTGGCCATAGATTTCTCTGAGACATTGACACCCAGTGCTTGCTGATTGGATTGGATGAGAAAGTCATAAGGGCTCGAACCAACACCGATTACATCAACATGCTGTGGTGCCTGATCTCGAGTAGCAGCAATTACCAACCCGGCTACCGAGGGACCATCAGGTGTTTCCTTGCCAGCATATCTAAGCTGCTCGTCGTACCAGTTATCATGTCTCCTCGAGATAACAGTCTTATCACCACCACCCCGAGCAACGTCGACACCCATCGAATCCATAATTGGTTTCTTGTCTCTAGGCTTCCACCTTGCCTGAGCTGCTTCCACCCACGCCGTAGGAATAACTTGCCAGATGTCATCTTGCATACCGGCACCAAAGTCTCCGTGTAGCATCTGAGATCTTAGTGGCTCAGGTAGTGCTTGTAGTGTACTCATGTAATTGGTCCCCATCAGATGTGGATTGTCTGAAATTCTGGAAGGTATGAAGGTTCTGGATATCGGCCTGATCAGCTCACCTTCGTGCTCAAACTCATCACCAGATTCTACTTCGACATCCTTGCCATCCATAGCGGCGAACCATCGGATCTCACCGGGCTCCGCAGGATTTGGGTGCTTCTTTCCAATCCACGGCGCAAAGTAATCAATGATCCATCGGCCCTCAACGGTGGTAGGTGGGTTGAATGTCATCAATACTTTGACTGGCTGATTTGGATCTGTGGTCCGCAACCAACCCATGGTAAACCTGACTTGGATCTCCTTGTGATTTGCAGCCTCATCGTAGACCAGCAGGTCATGTGGCCGACCTTGATGTTTCTTCTCATCCCCCAGATTCGGATAGGCTCCCAACTCAATCTGCAATGCCTTACCATCTGACTCTCTAGGGATGCGCCATATCTTCTCGGACCCATTGTAGCCATCCCTGCTACCGACCAGCTCAACTAATCGATCAACAATAGCGGTGAGCTCCGTACCCGACTCTCGGAATATCCCAACGCGCTGGTGCTTGGTGAGAGACATCCCACAAGCTAAGTCAGTCTTGCCACCTCCTGCGGCCCCACCATAACCAATGATAGTGGCCTCTGACTCATAAGCCATCGTCTGCGGCCCCTTCAATGGCTCCCAGATGGGCTTATCCGCAGCTAGGAGCCCATCAAATTCCTTCAGCTCTTCTTCATTCAGGAAGCCAAGGGAGCTGGCTTTCATTTATTCCAACAGTGATGTTTATATTTTTTGCCTGTAGTACCGCACGGACATATGTAATTACGCATCCAGTTAGCCCTGAGCCGTGGGCTCTCGATGGAGAGTACCAGTTTGGCTTCATCCCGGGTGAGCTGCTTGCCATCGTGCTTTCGATACTTATTCTTAACGTCTCTAATGAACTGACTCAACACCCACTTCTTGCGGACCCCGATCGATAGGATCAAAACAGCAATCAACAGGCATGCTCCTGACATTAGGTATATTGGGATCATTACTTATTCTCATCCAGTATCTTAGGTTTGGGTAACCATGAATGAATCCGCCCACAAGCCCTACAGGCATCATACACCCAGACTACAATCTTATTGAGCACCACCTTGCGCTCTAACATCTTACCCCCGCAATCACAGGTCACTACTCACCAAGCCTAACGTCAATGTAGTCAACAATAAGCTTCCCGCTCTTCCCACTTTTATGAACGTGAATGGTAGCTGTGTAGTTCTCCTCTACAACATCCAACTTATTAAGAATCGCCTCATTTAAAGGTTTATCCAGTTCAATGTCTTTAGCCTTCAAAAAGGCCAGTCTCTCAAGCGCGTCCTGTGATGTGTTTAGCCCAGCGTACACACCATGTGCCGGATAATAGGCGGATTCAATCATGACACACCCCACACGATCAGCGTAGCGCCAACAATGAAGATCCCAACATGCCACATTGAGAACGATATCCACTTAATTGATCCACACCCAGCATCATGTCCAGTTTCCTCTATGTGATTATTTATAAGCACTTGGCTGTAGTCTGGCTTGTTATTTGGGTTCTCGATCTCAGCCTTAATCTCAGATGATCGTTTGATTAATTTATTTAGTTCTCTTTTTTTCATTTCGTTTTCTCGTTTTAGGTTTAGGTTTAGGTTTGTTTTTTGCTTCTTCTTCAGCCTCCCGCTCTTCAGCGATAGACAAAAGTGTTTCGAGCCTAGCCACCCTTTCGGCTGGGGTCATGTCACTGGCGGGTGATTTAGTTGTGTTCACATCAGACTTATCGGTGTAGCCATGTTTGGTTAACATTAGCTTGGCAATGTTTGGATTAAACTCTCCCTTGAGCCCCTTATCAGGCAATACAAACGCCTGTCTATCCATCAGCCTCTCTGTGATGTCCAAAAATTCTTTGTCTTTATCTTCGGCCCAGTTGTAAATTGTTGATCTTGATGTGCCTAATACCAAGGCCAGCCCTTCGATGCTTGGCATAGCGTGATCATATAACTCACTGTAATTTTCAACATAGTCCCACGCTTGGTCCTGAAGATCCTTAGTCCATTTCGTTGGTCTACTCATAAATCACCACCTGTCTAATTTCAGCCGTAGTTGATATTCGCCTTTGGTATAGGCATATTTTCTTAACGGTGTTAAACGGTACGCCAGTCTTCTTAGCAATTTCAGTAATAGTCTTGGGATTAGTTTCGTGTTCATAAGAGTCTCGCATCTGCTCAACAGTGCTATCGGAGATTCTTGTCTTTGGATGGCTTTCCCCAATTCTATTTCCTTCCTCGTCGAACGCAGCCCAGATAATTCGTTTCTTAACTTCTCGCTTTCCCCATATTCGATTACAGGTTTTGCATTCGCGGTAGGCGTAATATTTCTTAGATCGCGGAGATAATTCAATACGCCCGTGCGCTTTATCGCCACATTTAGTGCATTCCATAGACTTACCAAGCACTTAGCCATGCTGGAGTCTACTCTTTTTGTGTTTTCTTGTGAACCGTCCATTATTTAGGACCAGCTATCACATCCACTTCAGAAATATATGGTGCGTGGATCTCACCAGTCAGAAGCTCAACGACAATAACCCGTACCTCCTCAGTACGCTGAAGACAGGGGATATAACCATCAATGTACACATCCAGCCCACACCACATGGCCATCGATCTACCCTTAACATCATTCTCATGAATCATCACACACCCCTAAACGATGGGTCATCGGAAGACTCGATATCAATGCGCCCGGGAAAGTTGTTGTAAGCAATATGTTTATTAAAATTATATACATCTCATTTCTCCTCCAGTGTTTCAATAGTAATTATCGTTTGTTCCTGTTGGCCCTTCTCTTGGGTATAGGTAATTTCTTCGACTTCTTTGGCCGAATCATCTTTAAGTATTCTGGCTTTAACGAGGCCATCAATCGCTGCCTTTGCTGAGATACCGTCCGGGTCGGTGAGCCTTCTTCGAATGCTGTGGATGTGGATACGAACCCGTGAATTAAATCTCGCAAAGCTTTCCTTTCGAACGGATGCATCGCCAGAATTCGATTCCACGTTGGTAGTGGTATTGGTAAGACTATGATCGTTTTCATTTTTCATACCTTGAGCAAACCTTTATTTATTAGGATCTGCTGGGTCCGTTTTATTGCCTCGTTGAAATATTTTTCTTTTATCAATTTAGTCGGGACCGTTAGCTGTACCCGGCCATCGACAACATCATGACAGCTGGAGCAGCCATAAGCACCAAACACATCGGATGCCTTGCCACCAACACCGCCACCATCATCATGGCAAAACACCACTGTCTCAGGGTTGCGATTACACACACCCGGAATACGAATGGTGCATTCCTCACCACGAGCAGACTCTCGAATTTTCTTGCTCCTGATGATTATGTCTTTTTGTAGGCTCATGCTAGCAAGTTTACAGGTTTGTTACGAAACCCTAGAAATGTCTGCATAACTTCCTCATCGGCATCTAAACACTTTTCGCAAATATAACCTGCTAAACCACCGAAGCCATCGCCGTAAGGAAACTTTGGCACAACATCAACATCGTGCTCTAAGTCACAACCATCGCATGTATATTTTTCACTCATCTCGCTTCCTCTTCAATCTGTAAATTGACCTGCCGTGACTAAGCAGGCTCTTGGTGTGTTCCGGCCGCTGGTGAGCAAACCATAGAACCAGTGTTGGTATATCGTCGTTGTGATTCTTACCAACCAATTTGGTTAGGTCCGCCTGCAGCTGCCCGAGACATTTCACCCCATCCGCTCCCTATAATAAAATCCAGAAACAGATCTTTCCCGAACTGGTCGAGGCAGCATTTGAGTAACTCGTTTAGCGAGTGCGTTAAAGCCTTTCTTAGGGCGAAGAAGCTTCTCAAGTGAAATGATTTTTTTAATGTAAAGATGAAGTTGTATACGGCAGAAGTCATGTGAATGGCCGTTAGCTTCCACTAAAAATGATACATTTAGTGGACCAGCCAAAGTTTCTACAGTTAGTGGTTTTTTGTTAGTTTTCATTTTTAAATTCCCTCGTTTATTATTGTAAGCCTAAAATTAAAAAACCCATCGCCACAGCGCCCAACACTAAGCCAATACCCATATAATCAAGTATCTGGCCGGTGGTCAGTATGTGGAGGGATTCGCTAGATTTCGAGTTCCAGATTTTCTGAAGTAGTTCTTTGCTCATTTTATTGCCTCTCGTTTAGATTTTGATGTTGCTATTTTAATTAATTCCTGAAAACGCCTTATGTTTTCTTTTCTCTGATGCGGCGATATCTCAAACTCTTGCTTGGTAATTGCTATGTGACTTCTCGGTAACAGTGCCTTGATTACTTGTGCCGGGGTAATCCAATTAACCGATGCAGTACGGCATAGCTGCCAAGCTGCGGCTATCCGATCGCTATCTTCAGGACGTAAGCCGTGATTCCAGAAAGTCTCCAAATAAGTTTTCAATGTAATCTCAGCCGTAACCTCGTCATTAGCTGGCGCAAACGCAAGGCCAGCAGAACGAGTTTTCATAATCTCTTCAGCGATAACTTGTTTTAGCTTACTCATTTCAACCCCTTTTTCTCTGGTGGTAGTGGCTCATCCATAAACTTCTTAGCTGCTGCATACGTTCCTGTCATGCTGTTCTTTTTTGCTTTGGCTACCTTCATACTCTCAGGAAAGAACCCGGTCCACTCAGCATCCATCGCTTCCTGCACAGCTTGTGCTTGAATGTCTGCAGGATACCTCGCTAGTTTGAGCGCAGCGTTATCTGTTTTGTATGGTGGCTTCTTTATTTTCTTTCTGTATTCAATCCAAGTTTCCCAAACTGCTAAATCAAGATCTTTCAAAAGTGAGTAATCAGGATCGATGAGAGAAACGTTTTTATTTGGTTCTTGGTTATTGGTTCTTGGTTCTTGGTTATTGGTTGGTACCTCACTCGTACCACGCCCGTTTAACGCCCGTTTAACACCTGTTGAGCTCTTGTTGGATGTCTTGGGACTATCCTTTGTAGATCTTCTCTTCTTCCTTGCGGCCCGGGCAGCTGCAGAAGCTTTACCAGCCTTGCTATTAGCCTCAATCTTGGATTGGTATTTGTCTATCTCTAGGTCACATCTAACGTGCCTGTATCCATCGTCATCGATTATAAAATACTCACCCAACACACCAATAAGAGCCTCTTTTTCGTCATCTGTACGGGCCATTAGCCGCCGAGACAGGACATCAATATCAGTGGTTAGTGGTAATTCTGTGTCGTAGTAAAGATTTATTGCATCGACGTACAACGCCCGTTCAACGAGCGTTAAATGTCTCGTTGAATTATTGAAGTCGGAAATATTGAAATTGTAGTAGTGCATAACTTCCTCTATTTAGCTACGCGGCAATTGACAGACGCTATGATTCAATGGAGAATCCAGCTCTGTTGATGCGCGTCGTGGCGGTTGACAATCATTAATCATGTTTACTCTCGTTTCCGTGGTTGATGGTAGCCCGGGCACCAGTTAAATCTGGCCCGGGTTTTTCTTGTTTAGGATCTAAGCTCGTAGAAATCAGCAAAGCCCGGATACTTACTATTCCACATCCGAGTGTAGAATGGGCAGTAGCTGTTGTTCAGCTTCCATCTATCACCAGTAGCCCTTAACCCGGAGTACCAACGTAGGTGCCCAAACAGGTCACGCATGGACCCTCTTGTGCGAGCTCTGCCGATCTGCTCCTTTGTTGTTTTCTCGATCTCCTCCCAAACGTGGGGGTTCTCTTCGTGGTACTTATTGAATCGTTCCTGCCAGTTAATCTCACTCATCAATATACTCCTTGGGGATCTTAGTGCCTCGGCGTGAGGCCAGACCTATGATCTCGTTGACCCGGTTCTCTGGCAGAGGATCTGCCAAACGGTGCCAAGTTGTCTCCGCTATACCAAGATCATTAGCCATATCCGTAATAAAACGGTGGCCCAATAAATGCATTGCATCAAATTTAGTCATATCTTCACCTTAAATAATGAGCTGACATACTAGCATTACGCATTTAAGTCTTGCAAGTTATATTTCTAACCAGTATAATCGGGTCTGGTTAAACGAGAAAAGGTAAACGAGATGATAGTGACTATAGTAAAAAAGATATATGTTTGTGGTGCATGGAGGCCAGCCCTTATCAAGCCCGGTAGGAAGCTGCTTTCAGTTGTTCACCGGGTGGATAGCAAACCCGGGGTCCGAGTAACCAAGGTGCCATTAAGGTGTCTAGACAAAGTTGTGGAGCTGGCCCCATTCAAGGGCAAGCCATACCCAACCAATCGATTCGTTAAAGCCCTTGCGGCTGAGGGTCGTAAGTATGGGGTGACGGCTGAGGCTAAAGCGATCTTGGGGGGTGTGTAATGGGGACATCAATTAAACAAGCGTGTTCTGATTCCGTAGCCATCCTTAATTTGAGAGGCTGGGCTTTTGACTCACTTCAAGAGTTAAGGAAAGTGGTGGCCCACCACCCCGGCGCCGATGTTGATCCTGAGCTACACGCGAAGCTTAAGCAAGCCAAAGTATTATTGGCAGACATAGCTGGGTGTAAGAAGTGACGGTAGCTAGAAAATCAGTAGCTCGTGTCCGGTGGGAATGTCCCACCTGTGGCGCGGGCGTTCTTGCTGCCACCAAGCCACGGCGGAACAATATTGCTAGGTACTGTCTGCCCTGTTCGGGGAAAGCTGGCGTACTGGTGGAAAGATTATGCCCGACACTGGAGAGACAGCGGAAGCAGAAAGTTGACGCCAAGAAAGTCCGAGCTGAAAAGCGGCGGCTGACCCAAACCCCAAAACCAAAAACAACCAGTCGATCTTGGATGCGCGATGATAAGTACATCTATCCATCGGTGGATGGTTTGACTTTCAATGTTATGGAAGTTGCCGAGCGGATGTGTGCTAGTGGGCAATGGAGAAAGCTTTGGAATAAAGGCCGCATAGATATTATGAAAAGACTTTGGGCTCGGACCATAAAGCACCGGGGTGGTGAAGGTGAGTTTCGTGGACTGGATGGTATAAGGATTGCCAAAAGCCAAGTCAATCACTACACGACTGGCCGGGCCGCTGATTGGTATGGGGTCACGATGACTTTTGGTGAGAGCGCCAGTGCAGCGTCGATCCTTGGGACAACGCTTCATGAGCTAACCCATGTAATCCATGTTGCCCACGCCCCAACCATTAATGGGGTGCGAAGACCACATAACTTTGACTTCAATAAAATCATGCTCCGCATGGCTCGGCACTTCTGGGGGTACGACACCTCAGTGGTTGATGCTGGGTATTCAGATGGCAATGGGTATGCCCCCACACACCACCTAAATTACTGGCTGAGAGAAAGGATAATTGCCAGAGATCCAAGGGTGATGGGCTGGATTGGTGAGTAGCGAATTGTAATTAATACTTGCGAACTGTTTGGTTATTCTATACAGTAGTAATCCAGTTAAACGAGAAAAGGTAAACGAGATGAAAAATAAAAGTAAACATAGCTGGGTGAACATAGACCCAGCCAACTATGAGTATGTTGACTCCTATAGCACAAAGCCCCCACGCATTGATCCTCACAACCTTGATGGATCAATTTATCTTTTGGAGTTATGGAGAAAGCAGAGGGAAGATTTCAGGGCCAAATTTGTTGGGACACAATATCCCAGCCTGAGCCGTTGCGACTGCTGTGGAGCTCACATGATTTATGGAAACATTTTTAACCACGATAGTGGTGATCTGGTGAAGCTTGGTGAAACTTGTGCAGACAATGTTGAGTTTCATGATTCAAAACGAGATCTGGCTCAGAAGCGTTTGAGGGACCGGGCCAAAGCAGATCGCGATTCGCAAAAGAGATTGGAGGCGAGACGCATCACCCGCAGAGAGATGATTAATGAGTTGAAAACCAATCCTGAATTCAGGGAGGCTTTTAAAATTCGCAAGCGAAACGATTTCATCTACGATCTTTTGTGGAAGCGGATTCAAGGCTATAAGTGGACGGAACGACAGGAAGAGGCTTTCTACGAAGCGGCCAAGAAGCAGGTTGAGTTTTACGACAAAAAACAGATCGAACTTAATGAGCGAGAAGCAAAACTTGCCACCGCACCGAACCTTACAGAAGGTAAGCAGTCAATCACTGGGAAGGTGATTGGTAAAAAGTGGAAAAGCGATGACTGGGGTTGTACTTTGAAAATCATTGTTGAGCTAAGTGATGGCAACCGTGTTTGGGGAACAGCTCCAGCAAAGGTGCTAGAAACTATTGATGAGGAAGATGGGGTTAAGGTTACTTTTACTGCATCAGTTATTGCCAGTGACAATGACCCTCATTTTGGTTTTTTTAAGCGCCCAACTAAAGCATCATTAATCTAATATACTTGAACACTTACGGAGAAACGAGATGATTAAACTAAATGTAAAACCTACGACAAAACCTACGACCAAGGGTCAGTTCACGGTCACTAATAATATCAACGATCGAGAGTTCTACTTTGTAGAGAAGGGTGGAATATTCCGTGAGATCGACAACGATGGCCGGGCTCTTACCCGGGTAATTGATACCCGCACCAAGCTCATTCAGCACCTTAAGGACCGTGTTGTCAATAAACCGGGGTTTCTGGTTCATTACTTTGAGCCCAAGCATACAGATCGGCCAGCGAACAAAATGTCAACTCAAGCCGAGCAGGTTGGCGCAAGTGTCGATGATTTTGATCTTGATGATAATGAGATTACCGACATCGTTGATGCGTGTTTTTCTGATGAGATCGATTTGGCTGCTTTGATTGTTATTGCTAGGGCCATAAGAGCCCGAGGTGAGGAGTGGCTTGAGGATAAAATTGAGAAGCATACAAACGACTTGATCGACGAAGAGTCTGCCCGGGGTGACTGGGGATACGAGCAAGAAAAAGATCGCCGTTTAAATGCGGCAGGAGAATAAAATGGGAAAAGAATTAAAGCTAAATCCAACTGCGGTTGGTCTGGATGAATTCATTCAGGTGAATGCTGGGAAACAATTTTCGGTGTCGAATGATCAGAATCTAAACTTCGATACGGAGAAGCGGTTCGCGGTCCAACAGATCATGAAGAACGACTACAGTCTGGGTGCGGCGAGAAAGAACTCTCAAAGCGTTGTGAACGCAGTAGAGAATATATCGGCCATTGGCCTGTCTCTTAACCCAGCGTCTGCTCACGCCTATCTGGTGCCCCGTGACGGAGCCATCTGCTTAGATGTGAGCTACCGGGGGATCATCCAGCTGGGCACCAATGCTGGTGTTGTGGAGTGGGTTCGCGCTGCAGTTGTATATGCAGATGACAACTTCATCTATCGCGGCCCAGCTAAAGAGCCCGAGCATATCTCAAACCCATTCGCTAAGAAGGATGACCGGGGTGAGGTTATTGGAGCCTACTGTATTGCCAAGACCAAAGCCGGGGATATTCTATGCGAAGCAATGTCTCGAGAAGAGATCGATGAGATAAGGGGTGTATCTAAAGCTGGTCAGTCTGAGTATGGACCTTGGGTTAATTACTTCACCGAGATGTGCAAGAAGACTGTGATCAAACGCGCATCTAAAACGTGGCCCTATTCAGGTGGTCGGGTGCAGCTCGATCGTGCCGTTGAGATTGCCCATCAGGCCGATGGATTCTCATCAACAATTGAGCGTGAGCCCAGTGAGTTTAAGCATAGCCCGGAGCAGTACGTTTACTTTGAGGAAGCGTTCACCGCTGGCAGTGGCTTTGATTTGTATCTGATCAAACGGACCGTTGATAATGAGCTGTTCGCTGGCTTGGTGGGCTCCCTATTAAGCACCGTTCCACGAGGAACTAAAGCCACTGAAGATAAGCGGCTCACAGCACTACTGGCTGACGGTGAAAAACTTTATCAGGATACTTGGCCAGCAATCGACGAGGCTTTCCTTGGTGATGATAAGCTGTATCTAATATCACTGATTGAAGACTTCTCCCGCAGTCAAATCGAAAAGCTTCTGGAAGAGCTGAACACTGATTGTGCTGACTGGGCGATATCTGTAATCGAAGACCCTTCCTATATGGAAGATAACGTAAAACTTGTAGAGGAATTATAAAATGGCGTCACGTGGAATTAATAAAGTAATAGTGCTTGGTAATCTGGGCAAAGATCCTGAGATTCGTTATGCGGCTAATGGTAGCGCGATAGCTAGTTTCAGTATTGCCACATCTGAAAGCTGGAAGGATAAAAACTCTGGCGAGAAGGTTGAGAAAACCGAGTGGCATCGTGTCTCAGCCTTTGGAAAGCTGGCTGAGATTATCGGTGAGTATTTGAAGAAAGGCTCTCAAGTTTATATAGAGGGAAAGTTGCAGACCCGGAAGTGGCAGGATAAGTCTGGTGCCGACAGGTACACCACTGAGATAGTGGCGAAAGATATGGAGATGCTAGGCAGTAAAAACTCTGGGAATAGTGGGGCACCTGAAACCAAACGGGAACTTCAGCAAGAAGCTTTGGTTTATAACAAGCCAGATTTCGATGACGAAATTCCATTCTAATTGCATAAGGGAGAAACGAGATGAAAAAAATAACAGAACCACAGCAGAAGGTCTTCGAATTTATCAAGGCTGAGATTAGGCGCAACCAGCGCCCACCGACCGTATCGGAGATAGCCAATCAATTCCACTGGAAATCACCCAACGCAGCGTGGTGCGTCCTTTGTGCGCTGCAGAAGAAGGGCTACATAAAACTTGCTAACGACAACAAGGCGCGTGGAATTAGGGTGATAAGATGAAGATGACCAACAAGCAGCGCGGATCTTTGCATGTCTGGCTGGACCAGTGGGCTTTTGCGCTACGCGAAGAGGGTGTGACTATGGATTTAATTGTCCGCACCCTAGCCACCAGAAGCATAGAAGCGAAGCCAACTAAAATGCTACTCAAGGAGCTGGTGTGGAAACCAGTTCAAGAGAAGTTAGCTGCAGTGATGTCATCCGAGAAGATGGAGACAACAGATTTGGATTATATCAGCGAGGCTTTATCAAAGTGGAGTGCCCAAGAGTTTGGGGTAGCATCTCCGCCATGGCCCAGCGAAGAAACGCTAATGCGAAAGCAGCTGGATGGAGGCAAGAATAATTCGCTGTAACCTGAGTGAGCTGTTGTCGGCTAATAATCTCGGTGTACGGCATAGCCTGAAGTCACTAGGAACTCATTTATAAATACGCCGTTGTGGTAAATGTCCACTAATAAGCGACCGTACTTACCTGTTTTATCTAGGTAAGTTTTCACGGTTACCTCTTGGTCTAATATCATATTTCTAAGGAAGTCTCTGGCTAGTTTCCCTTTAGCTTTCTCCTCTCCACGCATCTCCGGGGTATCAATCCCCATGAGCCTGCACTTCTCCCTCTCGAGCGTGACAAAACATCCTAGCTTAATGTCCAGCGTTACCGTGTCCCCGTCATATATTTTAACCACCTTCGCTTTGTATACGTAGTTTACTTTTTTCTTTTGTTTTCCCATGTAATCCAGCCCCCCATCCGCACTCCGTAGTAAAGCGCGTAGCGCGTTATAAGCCCAACACCTAACACCCCCATAGCCTCAAAGAATATATCGTCAGACTGCCGCCTCGTGCGCGACTGAGAGGTGTATAGAAAGTCGTGCAGTATGGCTGCTGCACTGTAAGCACCCATCGGGGGCCATATAGCCCAAAGAAATCTAGGGATAGATGCAAAATCTGTAATAAACGGAGCCCTTATTGTTACCCGATCCGCCGAACGAGAGTGGCCTACGTCATACGAGATATCGTCATACAGAATAAACCTTCTGTAATTAGTGCCGGGTATTGCCCGCATCAACGGGGGTCTTTCAAGGAACCCACTGGCCCTAACTGCCGGTAAATAGGTATCGTCGATAATTGAAACACGAGTGGCGGTAACCTGATTTGATACAGCCTTTACGCTCAATTAACACCCACTGGAATAGTCACAGATGCGTTGACATTGTTGTCGGATTCATCAGTGCCGTTGTTTATCAAACCGTCTTGGTCATTGTAGTTGTCTCCATTGCCGGACTTGAGTCCAGTCGGGGCGACAGCATCAACGCCAGCCGTTGCGTTTGCATTAGCTCTGCCAATGTTGAGCGCGTTGTTTCCGTTAGTTCCGCCTCCAGCCGCGCCACTAGCACCACCTTCACTTCCTTCACCACCAATTGGGTTACCAGTTTCAGTTGTAGCTAGCCCGCCTGTCCCACCTGCACCGCCGGGTGCGCCTTGTGAGGCATATTGGGTGGATTGACTTACGTTGCCCACGGTGTATTCATCACCCGCCGAATCAAATCCTGCCTCTAAAACATCACCAGCCGTTTTGATCCCCAGACCTATTACCGTTGAACCTATTAAGTCGCCGGTAATTCCAGCTTGTGCCTTGGCTTGAGCTATGTCTCGGTCAAACATATTGGTCTGCGAAATTGCAGAACCATTCAAACATGGGTTCATCTGGATACCCGCAGCCATCCCCATAGCAAAAGCTACTTCCCCGATTTCGCTCAAGGCTTCCATGTTAAAAGTACAGTTTGGCACAACAGGGTCTGCTTTAGCATTGCTGATAGCTTGTTGCCCCATAGTGCTTGGAGTATGTTCAGTGACCGTGACGCTTTCAACTGTTCCATCCAGCCTGTAAGAAGTCGTTGTGACTTCCAGCTTTTTGTCCAGAAACTCTGGATAGCTTGCACAGCCTGCCAGCGTTATGACTATCCCAGATAATAAGATTCTATTCACCAGAATCACGCCCAAGTTTTGCACGAATTGCGGCTAATCCACCACCCACAAATAACCAATTTAGAACATCCATAAATGATTGATCGCCATTTATGATCCCAGATACTTGAGCCATTACCAGCCCGACAACTGCTAAATAAGTTTTCTTACCTCTTAAAAATTTCATATTAAGTTCCTGATGCTTTGCATCGCTTTAATTAAATCAGCTTATATATCTTTTTGATCTTTTTTTAGGTTTAGGCTTAGACTTAGGTTTAGATTTCATTTTTTTGCTCCGGGTTGTTGAAATGATTTTCTGCAAATATAGCAGCTTGGGAAACGTGCCTTGCCAATATCCCGTTAATAAATTCCTCTTGCTCTGGATACCTAACTGCTTGATCTTGCCAATGCGATAAAATGTTCGATCCTAATAGCAACAAGCAAGGCCACTCACTGCGGCTCTCGATCCACGCAGTAAGTGCATCAATCGTTTTGTTCCCAATTTTACCATCAAGCACAATATCAGGCCAATCGCGAGCGTTGCGATTAGTAACATTGCAACCAGTCTGCAAATACATAGAAGCATCCTTAACCCCCTTGTTGACTGCGATGTCATAAAGATAATTAGCTATCTTTTGACTTGGAATATCATCGCCTTTAATCTTATCCCAAAACTCACGCTTATAAAAGTCAGTGACCATTGGTGCTAACCTATCATGATCGATGATCTTATTTGGCGTAGCCCGAAACTCTGGATGCTGCTTGTGTCCGTCTACGTGCGCCCATACGCCCTCCATAGGATGCCAGCGGCGAGAGATGCCACAATAGGTTTCGCCTCCCCTATCGGCCCTCTGATCGGTGTACTGCCCCTCATGCTGGAGAGTAGTTACACTAGCTTCATCGAAATTAGCCAAGGCAACCTCCGTGCCTAATCAACTTGTTCAGGAATCTCTATTCCCTCAAGTTTGGTTGCGATTCTGTCAAGTAATATATTAGCCCTGTCCATCTGCCTATCCATCTTTTCAACCGATGCCTTATTACGTTCAACATCTCCATCC
>Ga0209815_1000671_pt1 | contig 24746 bp, 21 predicted proteins | sample CoawatmetaG00DNA_FD_187507 | JGI IMG/M metagenome (GOLD analysis project Ga0209815, IMG submission 187507) | Marine microbial communities from the West Antarctic Peninsula - Coastal water metaG002-DNA (SPAdes) (version 2) | ecosystem: Environmental > Aquatic > Marine > Coastal ...
TATGATGTCCTGTTTGTGCATCATCCATTTTAATACCGTCTATTAACAATAATGTTTGATCAAAACCACCGCCTCTAATATATAAATCTGCTTGGCTACCGGCAGTTCCTCTTCTCCTAATATCTACACCAGCAACTTGCTGTAACAAATCTGCAACGTTTGTAGCAGCACTGTTTTTAATAAATTCCGCAGAAATAACTTGTATGGTTCTAGCATTCTCTTTGAAAGGTAAATCTATTCTAGTAGATTTTATTAAAATAGTATCTAGCGCCTGTATTTCCTTTTTTTCTTGAGAAAAAAGATTCAAATGCAAAATTAAAATTGCAATAATTAGTAATTTACTTTGGTTCATTTTAAGTGTTATTTTAGTTTAAATACAGTACAAAAGTCGTAACTTTCCGGACGACTAAACTAGTCCAGTTTCGAAATGATTGATAGTCCGGTAAATACAATGCTAAAACAACTCATTGATTTTGATAAATCAATGGTTCAACCTGTGTATATTCAAGTTTCACAACAAATTGCAAATGCCATACAGCGAAAGTATTTAACCAAAGGCACTAAACTACCCGGAACCCGTGTGTTAGGGCACTTATTAAAAGTACACAGAAATACTGCAGTTGCTATTTACGAAGAGTTGGCATCCCAAGGTTGGGTTGAAGTCATACCAAATAAAGGCACATTTATTTTAGAGCCCGGTTGGAAAACAAAAAAAATTAAGGTATTATCACAAAAAATAGAGGAAGCATACTCCTACGCTAATACAACAGGGTTTCCTTTTCAAAAATCCTTTCATTTAGCATCTACAGTGCAACTAACAAATGCTAAATATAGTATTAATGATGGAAAACCAGATGTACGTTTGCATCCGGTACATCAATTTACAAGGTGGTACAGCGCTGCTATGAAGCGTAAAACATTGATAAAGAAATGGAACGAACCAAAGGAACATTCCTATTCTCTATTTCAAACACAGCTCTGTAACTATTTAAATGCAACGAGAGGTTTTCATATAAGTCCAAATAATCTATTAAGCACCCGAAGTTCAGAAATGAGCTTATACATTGTGTCTCAATTATTAATAAAACAAAATGATGTCGTACTCGTAGGAAATTTGAGTAATTATGCTTCTAATATGATTTTTCAACAAGCAGGTGCAAATATCAAAACCATTCCTGTGGACGCGGAAGGTTTAAATATTGAGTATATTAAAAAACATTTTGTAAAAAACAGTATTAGATGCGTTTACATCTGCGCTCAAAGAGATTACCCTACAACGGTAACCTTAAGCGCAGAGCGTCGGTTAGCGCTGCTGCAACTTGCTAAAGAGTTTGGTTTTGCTATTATAGAAGATGATTACGATTATGATTTTCAGTTTGAAGGTTCTGCAATGTTACCCATGGCAAGCGCAGGTACAAATGGTATGGTTATTTATTTAGGAAAACTAGGACAATCTTTATTTCCTAGTTTTCAAACAGGGTTTGTGGTAGCACCAGCAAACCTAATTTCTGAAGCCACAAATTATTTGCAATTGCTGGACAAACAAGGCGATTTTATACAAGAACAAATGTTATCTGAATTAATTATTGAAGGTGAAATTTACCGACTGATGAAAAAAAATGTAGTCATCTATAAACAAAGGCTTGATTGTTTATGCGAACTATTATCAGAACACTTTAAAGATATTGCATATTGGAAAATACCTTCTGGAGGATTGACAATTTGGTTACAATTTAATCCTAAAATATCATTAGTAAAACTAGCTAAAGAAACAGAAAAAAATAATTTATTTCTTCCCAAAACCATCCTTTATCAAGATAAAAACACCTGTGCTATTCGTTTTGGATTTGGTCATTTAAATACAGAGGAAATAGCAGCTGTAATTCAAAAATTAAAAAATGCTTATTATAAAGTGTCCATAAAAAATATTAAACATGAATCATAGTTATAAAATTATAGTTTTTTTTAAATATTCTACAGAAGATTACATTACAAAATCGAAATTAGAAGCTATGAAAAAGAAAGTAGCGGAAATAATTTCTCTTGTCCTAACCGTAATTTTAATTGCACCAATACAAAAAAAATGTTTTCTATGTACTGTCCCTTTTTTTAAAAAACCGGAAAGATCTACAATAAATGTATCGTAATATTTTAAAATAAAATAGACACAGTTTTAAAGAAAAGTTATAATTTGCATTCAAATGGAAACTACTAAAACACTTACTTTTTATACTCCCAAACCACCCTCTGGAAACGGAGCAATATTTGTTGACACAGGTATATCCGCAGGATTTCCCTCTCCTGTAAATGATTTTAGTGAAAGTAGAATCTCTCTAGACGATGAATTAATTAAAAATAAAGACAGCACATTTTACGCAAAAGTAAAAGGGCAGTCTATGATTGGTGCTGGTTTAGATGACAATGATTTATTAGTTATTGACAGAAGTCTACCACCTGAAAATAACAAAATTGCCGTTTGCTTTTTAGATGGAGAATTTACCGTAAAACGTTTGCGTGTAGATAAAAATGAAGTTTGGCTGCAACCAGAAAACCCTAATTACCCGATTATAAACATTACAGATGAAAACGATTTTATGGTTTGGGGTATTGTAACAAATGTAATTAAGAAGGTTTAAATTTCTACTTTTTAATAGATAATATTCGTGTATAAACTACCATGTCAGTACTTTTTGGTGCTGATTTTTTTTATTTAAAATTAAAAAAATTATTTATAAGTAATATTTTATTATTGTTTTACAATAATTTTTATATATTTGTAGGGCTATAAAAATAAAAATTATGAAAAAAATAAATATATTAAAAACGATAGTAGATTTACTTTGGATATTTTCTATGCCCGTAGTATTGATAATTATTGGAGTTTCTTTCACAACATTTTTTGTAGATTTAAGTGATTTAAATATCGAGCTGAATACAATCAACATGAATCAAAATGATCTCTTCTCAAAAATATTATTTGTTATTTCATCTTTAAATTATTTATTACTTATTGTGGCTTTGTATTTTTTTAGAAAAGTATTAACCAATTTTGTACGCGTAAGAGTTTTTGAAGAGGTAGTCATTAGTTCTTTTAAGAAAATAGGAAATCTATTAATGTTTTCGGGTTTTATTTCGCTGATAATTTCAATAATTGGTACAATATATTTTGAACAAAAAGTTTCCTTAGAATTTGGTTTAAATCAACATTTAGTAATTATTTGTTTGGGCTTATTCTTTTTAGTTTTAAGTGAAATATTTAAAATAGCTAAAAACGCAAAACAAGAAAACGATTTAACTATATAGTTATGAAAAAACAAACAAACCTATTAAAATGGCTAACAATTCTATTTTTAATTAAAACTTTTTACTTAATTTTTTTACAGTTAGCAAACTTATTTTCTATCAAGAATAGCGGAACTATAAGTTACACTATCTATTCCATAAAGTTTCCTGTCAATATAAGTAATCTTACAATGTGGTTCAGTAACCTCTTAATTTTCTTTTTATTAATCTACCTTTCTTATCTGTTATTTACACTTATAAAAATAGCAATTAATCTAAATAAGAATTTACTTTTTACTACTAAAAATGCAAAACAATTAAACTCTGTTGGAGTTGGAATTATCATTTTTACATTAGTATTAATTCTTACTCAAATACCTCTAGAATTGTCAATGCTAATAAATAAAACAGACCCTAAAGAAACATTTTCCTATTATTTAGGGTACACATTTGGTTTTATAATTGCAAAAAGGTTATACTTATTTATGATCGCTATTTTTATTTTAATAATTTCTTCACTAATTAAAAGCGGAGAAGTTATTCAACAAGAAAACGACTTAACAATATAGCTATGGCCATCATTGTAAACTTAGACGTAATGCTTGCCAAACGTAAAATGCGGAGTAAAGAACTGGCAGAAATTATTGGCATTACCACAGCAAATTTATCCATCTTAAAATCTGGTAAAGCAAAAGCTGTTCGTTTTTCTACCTTAGCAGCAATTTGTAAAGCATTAGAATGCCAGCCTGCAGACATTTTAGCATTTGTAGCCGATTAATGTAAGTTTTAGCTTTAATTTAAATTCCGTTTTTTAGTAAAAAAACGAGTTAAAAGCTGGGCACACTCTTTTTCTAAAACTCCACCAACTACCACTGTTTTGGGATGTAATGTTGTTTTTAAGTTAACAAACCCTCTTTCGGGTTCTGAGGCTCCAAAGACTATTTTACCAATTTGAGTCCAGTAACTGGCACCAGCGCACATCTGGCAAGGTTCTAAAGTAACATACAGCGTGCAATCCTTTAAATATTTTCCGCCTAAAAAATCTGCTGCAGAAGTAAATGCCTGCATTTCTGCGTGCGCTGTTACATCATTTAACATTTCTGTTAAGTTATGTGCTCTTGCAATTATTTGGTCTTTAAAAACAACTATAGCACCTACAGGAATTTCTCCTTTTCCAAAAGCGGTTTCTGCTTCCTGAAAAGCTTTTTTCATAAAATAAACATCATCAAAAGGCTGTATCATGAAGTATTGATTAAGAAAGACAAAATTAAGTAAAATATTTGCGATAGCTTTGTATTTATAAAGCAACTGTTTTATCAATATAAAATTGGAAGTTGTATTTTTGTAACCGAATGAAGAATTTGTTAGACAACATATCAAATCCGAAAGATTTAAGAAAATTAAATCCTACTCAATTGCCACAGTTGGCCAAAGAGTTACGTGAATTTATTATTAATGTTATTGCCACAAAAGAAGGGCATTTAGGCGCAAGTTTAGGAGTTATAGAACTTACCATTGCAATTCATTATTTGTTTGATACTCCAAATGATTTACTCGTTTGGGATGTTGGACACCAAGCATACGGCCATAAAATTTTAACGGAAAGAAAGGCTATTTTTCACACCAACAGACAATTTGGTGGCATTGCAGGATTCCCATCCAGAAAAGAAAGCGTATTTGATGCTTTTGGCGTGGGGCATTCTTCCACTTCTATTTCTGCAGCTTTAGGAATGGCAATCGCATCTAACCTAAAAGGTCAGACCGAAAAACAACACATTGCTGTTATTGGAGATGCTTCTATTGCCAGCGGAATGGCTTTTGAAGCACTAAACCATGCGGGGGTTTCTAAAGCAAATTTACTCATCATTTTAAACGACAACGCTATCGGAATAGATCCTTCTGTTGGTGCTCTTAAAGAATATTTAACTAGGGTAAAGACAGATAGAAAGCTAGCCGCGCAAAACAATATTATAAAAGCCTTAAATTTTGATTATTCTGGTCCAATTGATGGCCATAATTTACCGAAGGTATTAGCTGAATTAGAACGCTTAAAATCTGTGAAAGGTCCTAAGTTTCTTCATGTAATTACCACCAAAGGTAAAGGATTACAGAAAGCAGAAGAAGACCAAGTAACCTATCATGCGCCTGGAAAATTTGATAAAATTTCTGGTGTGCGCATCAAGAAAGCAGCAAGTTTATATACAAAATATCAAGATGTTTTTGGAAAAACAATTGTAGAATTAGCAACACAAAACAATAAAATCATAGGAATTACGCCTGCAATGTTAACAGGAAGTTCGCTAAAATTTATGTTTGAAAAATTCCCAAAAAGAACTTTTGATGTAGGTATTGCAGAACAACATGCAGTAACATTAGCCGCAGGAATGGCAACACAAGGCTTAATTCCATATTGTAATATTTATTCCACTTTTTTACAACGTGCTTACGACCAAGTAATACATGATGTCGCTTTACAAAATTTACCGGTTATTTTTTGTTTAGACAGAGCTGGCCTTGTAGGTGAAGACGGAGCTACACATCATGGTGTTTTTGATTTAGCCTACTTGCGTAGCATTCCTAATTTAATTGTTTTTGCACCCAGTAACGAAGTTGAATTGCGAAATATTTTATATACAGCCCAATTAGGTTTAAAACATCCGATTGCCATTCGATATCCAAGAGGAACTGGAAACATTATTGATTGGCAACAACCTTTTGCAGCAATAGAAATCGGAAGAGGGGTTTGTTTAAAAGAAGGCAAAAATATTGCGGTTTTATCTGTTGGAACAATTGCTAAAAATGTTTCTGATGCTATAGATCTGTTAGATAATAAAAGTGAAATTGCACATTATGATATGCGTTTTGTAAAACCTTTGGATGCACCATTATTACATACTATTTTTAAAACGTATGCAACGCTTATTACTATTGAAGATGGTGCAATCAGTGGCGGATTTGGAAGCGCTATTTTAGAATTTGCAGCTACTCAAAACTACAAAAATGATGTGATTTTAAAAGGCATTCCCGATACATTTATTGAGCATGGATCGGTCAATAAACTCCATGAAACACTGAAGCTTGACAGCCAACATCTGAAGCAATTCATATCCGATTTAATCCAAAAAAAAGAGAGGCCTTAAAGACCTCCCTTTATTATTACGCCCACTACGTTTTACATCGGAACCTCTAAGGTTTCCTTTTTACTTAGTTCTAATTTAACGTATTTCAAAACATCTTTCAACTTGTAAACGATTACCGCTTCTTGCCCTACCAATTTGAAAGGAATGTCCTCGGTTACTTCTTCTTTAGCAGTTTGGTATCTAAAATCTCCCTCCATTTCAAGGTTGTTGTTCCTGGCTTTATTTTTAATAAAACCCTGGTATAAACCCGGTTTCTGAAATTTTAGGATACTGTATTTATGTTTAAAATAGATTCCTTGCATTTCAATTTGTTTGGTGTTTAAATCGAATTTTGGATCTAAAACTACATAGATTGAATAGCCAGAACCTCCGCCTCTAATGGGAGAACTCCATGATGTATAATACGATTCAGTTTTGTTTATGAATGTATTTGATACTAGGTTGAGCTTACTCGCACAACCCACTATTATGATAAAAAAAACAACTCTCAAAGCAACTATCTTCATAAAGAAGGATTTAGTTTTTAATAAATTTTAGCGTTTGATTTGTATTCCCAACTTTCAAGTTCACAAAATAAACGCCTGAAGTCAATGCGCGCACATCTACTTTTTGGTTGTTTAAGGTGCCCTTTAAAATTCTTTTTCCTGTCAGGTTATAAATTTCATAGTCAACAGTCGCGCTAAAGTCTATCGTTGTACTTCTAAATTTTAACATATCCTGTGTCGGGTTTGGGTATAAAAAAACATCCGTAGTTTTACTAAAGTCATTTGTTGCTAAAGTTCCCCCAACAGTGGTTTCAAACATTCCATTTCCATGAGTCCCAATTAATAATCTATTGTCTGAAGGTCTATAAGCGAGGCTACTTACCACTGCCAATCCGATAGTATTAGTACCTTCGATATCCCAATTATCATTTACAGGATCTGAATTACTGTAGAGTCCTCTTGCGGTTCCTACGAAATATTTAATTTCACTCCCTACGGTGGTCACTGCGGCAGACCGAATGGAGTGTGCGGATAAGTTTTGTTCTACCAGAGTCCAATCTGGATTAGCAGTAGTAGCATTGGTGGTTAAAAAAATACTATTAATTCCATAGTTTGCATACACCGCCAATACAATGTCTTTATTGGTGGGGTGAATCGCTAAACCGCTCACAACAGAACCTTCATTTGTGTTAGCAGTAGCGGGAGTAATATTTACAGCCTCACTTAAGTTTTCCGTATTAATTGGGTCATTAAACCTAAAAATTCCTCCGCTTTCTCCACCGAGTAACATATAGCTGCTTGCGGCATCATAAGTACCTCTTGTGGTTGCAAAAGTTCTTAAGTCTTCATTGGTGCTTAAAGTACCGGCGTTGTCCCAAGTATCTGCTTCAACCGTTGTTGCAATCGCTGTTTTATAGAGGGTTGGTTTTCCTGCATAGTACAAATAGTCATTATTGTCCGGGTCTAAATAAAAATAAGTAATAAATAGCGCGTCATTTCCAGTTGGTGACCCATCTGGCTGCGGGTAACCCCATCCATCATTGTATCGATACATATTTCCTTGCTGGGTTCCGAGATAAAGTTGTGTTGAGTTCTTTAATTTCCCTATACCAACAGCAACTCCATCACCTGACCCTACAGAACTCATTGAGGTATTGTTACCCTGGTTTAAACTTAAAGTCGCATCTACGCCTCCTACTTTAGTTCCGTTATCTTGCGCACCTCCAATTACCATATCACTTCCTGTTGTTGGGTCTAATGCTACATGGTAAAACTGGTAGGTTACGTAATCATTATTTAAACTTGCCCATTCAATGCTCGCAGCCGTAATGTCAACCGTTTTATGAACGCCACCATCTGTACCACTAAAAAGAATATTATCATTAAAAGGGTCAAATTCTAACGCGTGAATATCTGAGTGGTGTTTAACACCTCCAACGCTGTAGGTCGCATAGCCTGTATTGTTAGCATAGCCTCCAATCCTTGCAAAGGTTGCATCATTGACTATGTCTTCAATTTTATACACATTTGTCCCTCCAATGACTACGAAGTTTTCGTCATCTGCTTTTACCGATACGACTAAATCATAACCCCCTTGCACGGCAAAAGGATCATTTCCTGATGAATCACCACCATCTTCATCTGGTAGTTTGGACGAATAATCCGTCCATGTATCAGTACTTAAATCATATTTCCATAAATCGGCTTCAATGCCTTCTTCTCCGTTGACATAAAGCGCATAAATAACATTGGTGTTTGAAGGGGCTTCTGCTAATACTATTCTACCCGTTGGTGCCCAATCAGTCTTACTACTTGGTGAAATCTGTACCCAAGAACCATTTCCTGTTGGAGAAGTCCATACGCCATCGCCTTGAAAACTAGCAAATACGCTACCGTTGGATGCAATAACAACATCAGTCCAGCCACTAGGACCATCTTTTTCAGGAGTTAGATTTGTGCCATCAAAACTGTACAATTTTTGATAAGTAGCAATAAACAATTCTCCGCTTACGGGATTTACTTCTAAAGCATTAATCATATCAGCATATACATCAAAAGCTGTAAATTCACTATCGTTAATATTAGTTATTTTTGTCCATGTCACACCACTATCAGTTGATTTCCAAACACCATTACCGTTGTAGAAGGCTCCTAAAGAAGCAGAGTTTCCAGACAATTCCCCCGTTCCATAATACCACTTATTTTGATGCCCATCTCTTGGATCTTGCGCCAAGGCTGTCACATTATGAATTTCATCATTCGCAGAGACTTTAGTCCAGCTATCTCCACCATTAGTGGTTCTAAACAAACCACTACTAACACCACCAGAAAGCATGGTTTGACTCGTATTATCCGACAAATCAACCGCAAATGCTCTTGTTCTCCCGCCTAAATTTGAGGGCCCTCTTGAAGTATATGTGCTAGAAGACATTCTTCTACTCAATTGTGCCTGTTGCTTTATTGAAAGTGTATTTTCCAGCTCTTGCTGTTTTTCCTCCATTGGAATAAGCCCTGTATTTGGATTTTTCTGCATGTTAAGTTCATACAATTCTCTTTCTATGGAATAAACTCTTCTTTCTTCTTGTGTCTTCTTCTTCTTCTTTATTTTTCCTATTTTTAAAATTGAATCTTTCCTGTTTTGCTGACACGATTGAAAAACGAAAACAATGGCTAACACAAACACAATAATTAAAGGATAATTTTTTCTTATAATCTTATTTTTTTTCATAATCTTATTTTTTTTAGAAACCAAATATAAGACAATAGATTAATCTTAAATAATATTTCCACTTAACTTTTTGTACATTCTTATTGCATAACTGTCAGACATACCAGAAACATAACTACAAATTAGCATAATTCTATTGTATAAATTATTGGTTTCCGTTTTGTATTCTTCCGGTATCAAATTTAACACGAGTTTGTCATAATTAGATTGATTTCCATCAAACTTATTGTTTAAAGCTGTTACAAAAACATCTAACAAATCTGCTATAATTTTATAACCTGCAACCTCTTTTTCTACTACTTCTTTACTATTATATATTTTATCAACACTTATTTTAATAATATCATTAATTTGAGCTTCGTACTTGCATTTCTCTAATAAAGATTTTTCAAAAGTACCCGCTAAAATTGCAGCTTCATTTGCTAAAAAAATAACTACAGCTTCATTAATTAATACGCCAATTGCCAGAGCGCGCAAATAACTTACCCTGTCTTTTTTGTGTTGTAATGAATGGTATTTTTTGATATCAATCGTATCTTTGACCAACTTAATCATAAACTCTAAAGCGAATTCCTCGTCTATTAAACCAAGATTAATTCCGTCTTCAAAATCTATAATTGTATAACAAATATCATCTGCCGCTTCCACCAGATAAGCTAAAGGATGTCGATAAAAAGAAATATCTTCCGTTTTAGATTTTTGTAGTAAACCTAAATCTTTCGCCACATCTGAAAATTCTAATTTTTCTGACTGAAAAAATCCATACTTTTTATCTACAATATGGTTTGTTGGATTTTTCGGAAGACTCTCTTTTGGGTATTTCATAAACGCTCCCAGAGTAGCATAAGATAATCTTAATCCTCCAAAAACTCCTTCTCTAGATTCTGTTAAAATCTTGAATCCATTTGCATTTCCCTCGAAATCAATTATATCTTGATATTCTTTATCTGTAATCTGACTTTTATATTTTACACCGTTTCCTGATTTAAAATACTCTCCAATTGCTTTTTCTCCGGAATGACCAAAAGGTGGATTTCCAATATCGTGTGTTACAGAGGCCGCAGCAACGATGGCTCCAAAATCGTTAAAAGTGTATCCTAAAGCTGCTAAATTGGGATGGCGTTCTAACAACACTTTACCAACCCTTCTACCTAAAGTTCTACCCACAACAGACACCTCTAAACTGTGTGTTAAACGGGTGTGTACAAAATCTGTTTCAGATAACGGAATTACCTGTGTTTTGTCTTGTAAACTCCTAAATGCTGATGAAAATATAATTCTATCAAAATCTACATCAAAACCCAAACGGGTTTCGTCTTGTGCATCTCTTGGTCGTTTTTGTGTGTCGCCAGAGCGTTTTAAAGAAAGTAGTTGTTCCCAGTTCATCATAATTATAAAATATTGTCTAAATTAAACAAAAAAAAGAAGCCTTTCGACTTCTCTTTTTATCAGTTTTGTAATAAAAAACAATCTACTCGATTACCCTTCGCAACTTGCACAATCTTTCTTTTGTTTAAATTTTTGTGCTGCATTCATACTGTGTTGGTAATACATAGATTTTACACCTAGTTTCCAAGCCGTAATATACACATCGTTTACTTCTTTAATTGGCATATCTGGGTGTACCATAATATTTATAGATTGCCCTTGATCTATATGCGTTTGTCTGTTTGCTGCTTGATAAACAATTACTTTTTGATCTATTTCTGAATAGGTTTTAAAAACGTCTTTTTCTGCATCTGTTAAAATACTTAAATGTTGCACAGAACCATCATTATCTCTAATACTTTTCCATACATCTGAAGTACTTTGTCCTTTTGCTTCTAATAATTTTTCTAAAACAGGATTTCTAATCGTTGTTTTTATCTTCGCAATATCTTTTACATAAATATTAGACCATATTGGTTCTATACCTTGTGATACTTGCCCTAAAATAAAGGCAGATGATGTTGTAGGTGCTACTGCATTTAAAGTAGTGTTACGTCTACCGTACCCTTTTAATACTGCTGGCTCTCCATACATTTTTGCCATTTCCTCTGACGCTTTGTAGGATTTTTCTTTGATAAACTTAAATATTTCTGTATTTAAGTTATACGCTTCTTGACTATCAAATGCCAACATTTTAGATTGTAATAAAGAATGCCAACCTAAAGCTCCTAAACCTAAAGCTCTGTTTTCTTTTGCAAAATTATAGGCTTTTTCCATAAAACGAAATGTAAACTGATCGTCTCTATCTGGAGAATCTTTAAACACCTCTAATTTAGTAATAAACTCTTGCATTACTGCATCTAAAAAGAAAGCTAAAGTTTCTACTGCATCCGTATCTTTCCACTCCTCATAATGCACCAAGTTAATTGATGATAAACAACAAACAAAAGACCAATCTTCATTAGAAGGTAACATTATTTCTGTACAAAGATTACTGGCATAAATCTCATGCTTATTATCTTTATAAACATCTACGGTTCCGTTATTTGCATTGTCTCTAAACAAAATATAAGGATATCCTATCTCACCTCTTCTTTGTAAAATTTTTGCCCAAATACCTCTCTTTTCTGTATCTCCAGCAATCATTTCTTCCATCCATTGGTCACTTACCGTAACACCATGGGTTAATTCTTGTATTGGGTTTCCTTCGGTTCCTATTTCTAAAAACTCTTTAATATCTTTATGATCAACAGGTAAATAAGGAGAAAAACGTCCACGTCTTACAGAACCTTGACTTACAACATCAACCATTTTTTCAAATAATTGCATAATATGCACAGAACCAGATGATGACCCATTATTTTTTACATCTGCACCTCTTTCACGTAACTTACCAAAGTACCCAGAAGTACCTCCACCTAATTTAGACATCATACCTACTTCAGACTGTGAGTATAAAATATCTCCCATATCATCTGCTACATGCGAACCAAAACAGCTAATAGGCAACCCTCTTTTCTTTCCAAAATTAGACCAAACTGGTGACGATAAAGAAAAATAACCTGCAGCCATATATTTGTAAAACTTATCTGAAAACCCTTTAATTTTCAAGATGCGTTCTGCATTATCTGCTATCTCACGTATTCTTTCTTCTGGTGTTGTATCTCCTGTTAAATAACCAGACTCTAAAAATTTGCGACTGTTTTCTGTTAACCAACTAATTTCTGGTTCTTTTTGTTTTTCGAGAATTTCTTTTCTTGCAGTGTTAGCTGCTTGAATTAATTGTTCGTGCTCTGTAAGATGAGTGGTCTTAGTTTCGGTTTGGTTCATATATTTAAAATAAGTCGTCGCTAGTTATACTTTTAGTTCTTTTGCTGTAATTAATAGATCTTTTTACAAAGAAATCTCCATGTTTGGTTCCAATAATTTCATCATCAAACCAATCTGTTTCAGATAATAAAACGGCATCAATTTCAAATATTTTTGTTATACCTATACTTGCCAATGATTTATTAAATCTATTTTTTACAAATTCTTTTATTACCTTTTTAGGTAAGAAGTCTAATTCTCCTTTTTCAAAAATCCAATCAATTATTTTACTTTCGGAGAGAAAAGCTTCTCTACAAGTTTCTTGAACCATTAAGCTATGATCCTCATCAAACCAATCTGGATTTTCTTCTTTTATAATTTTAATAATATCGATACCAAAATCTCCGTGAATTTGCTCTTCTTTAGAAGTCGCTTCTACTACATTAGAAATTCCTTTTAATACATTTTTATGCTTGTTAAAAGCCATTATAATCAAAAACTGAGAAAATAAAGACACATGCTCTATAAATAAAGAAAACAAAATAATAGATTCAGAAAATTCTTTATTGTCTTCACTTTTAACATTCTTTAGAGCTCCCTCTAAATAATTTACTCGCCTCATCATTACTGGGTTCTTCTTTAAGTTTTGAAACTCGTTGTTTAACCCTAAAATCTCTAGTAAGTGCGAATATGCGTCATGATGACGTACTTCACTTTCTGCAAACGTAGACCCAACCGCACCAATTTCTGGCTTCGGCATTTTCTTGTAAATATCTCCCCAAAATGTTTTAACCGCTACTTCTATCTGAGAAATTGCCAACATGGTGTTTTTTATAGCACCTTGTTCTACTTCTGTTAGTGTAGCTTTAAAATCTTGTATATCACTTGTGTAATTAAACTCTGTATGAATCCAATAAGAGTGTCTAATAGCATCTACATAATCCGTTAAAGCAGGATAATCATAAGGCTTTAAGTTTAGTCTCTTTTCAAAAACATTTCTTTTTCTGCTTCTGGTTTGCTCATTTCTATATAGGATGTATGCTTTCGCAACATCCTGAAAAGGACTGTTCATTAATTTAAGCTCTACAATATCTTGAACCTGCTCAACTGTGGGTGTATATTTTGGTTCATTTGACTTTGTTTCTAACAAAGTTTCGTTTACACTATGAGATATTGCAATAGCGTCGCTTTTAGAACCATTGTTCACTGAAAGCATCGCTTTTTCAATCGCTTTTGTAATTTTTTCTAACTCAAAAATACTGATTTCAGAGTCTCTTTTTATGATATGAGTAATTTCCACGATAAAATATTGTTATTTAATAATTAAATTGGGTCTTACAAAGATTGGGCTTTTTCGTTTTAAATGAAAGCCATACTTATTCACAAAACCATTGAAGTTTTTAACAATCTGACTTTTTTTGAAAAAAACAACAAATTTAAATAATTATACAAACAGCTTATTATCAAGTGTTTGTAATGATAAAAAAAGCTAAGTTCTTGCTACTGCTGACATTCCTAAAAAGCACTTTGAAAAATAAAATTTTTAAGATAAAAAATTATAAAAAATAAAATTATTGAGAATACGTTTTTTAAAGGTGTTATTTAGAATTTTTATACATAGAGAGAAGTATTTTATTTTATTTTTGCTCATTCATTTTTGAAGTATCTTTGTAAAAAGTTTTTTCAATGAAAAATAGGTTTCCGAAAATAGTGAAAATCGCTATTATTTCTGTTTATTTAATCTTTTTGGCCGGTGCAATTGTAAGAATGACCGGTTCTGGAATGGGTTGTCCAGATTGGCCTAAATGTTTTGGTTATTACATTCCGCCAACTTCTGAAGAACAAATTACTTGGAAACCCAATACAACCTATAAAGAAGGTTTTATAATTATTAAAGACGAAGTATTATTTGTTGCCGAAAGCGATTTAAAAACGGAAAAAAACTTTAATATAAAAAATTGGTCAGCATACACAAAACACAGTTATAACAAATTTAATAAGTTTCATACTTGGACAGAATACATTAATAGACTCGTTTCTGTTTTAGCTGGTTTTGTGTTTCTATTTCTTATCCACGGAGCCTATAAGTTAAGAAAAACTGATAAAAGAATTCCACGATTAGCGTTCGGCGCCTTCTTTTTAATGTTATTTGAGGCTTGGTTAGGAAAAACAGTTGTAGATACTAATTTAACCCCCGCAATTATTACCGTTCACATGGTAATTGGTTTAATAATCATTGGGCTCTTATTATGGTTGAGATTTATTGTTACTAATAAAAAGATAATCTACAAATACAACGCACTCTTTAATAAATTATTAATTATTTCTGTAATTTTCTCATTGATACAAATTGCTATGGGAACACAAGTAAGGCAATTTATAGACGAACAGGTGAAATTATATGGTTTTGAAAACAAGAACCACAGTTTAATGAATCCTAGTTTTAAATTTTACTTTCATAGATCTTTTACCATTGCAATTGTTTTAGTAAACTTAGGAATGTTTTATCTAAATCAATTAAAAAACTTGGGATATACACTGGTAAATTGGATTGTTTTCTTAATTTTCTTAGAAGCAATTACAGGTATTTTAATGTATTATGCAGAAATTCCTATTGGCACGCAGGCAATCCATTTGTTAGCAGGTGCACTTTTATTTGGATTACAATTTTACTTGTGGCTACAAAACCGCTATGCTAAATAAAATAGTATTCAGTAGCAGTTGGCAATAGATGCTTCTCACTGTAATGCAAACAAGTACTTAAAATAAAACTACTAACAATACCGCAGTAAGAAACTGATTACTGTAAACTGACACCGCAACTGAAAACTGAGACTAAAACCTACGGATGTGCATTCACCCAAACAACGCCATCAGAAAAGTATTCTTTTTTCCAGATTGGAACCGTTTCCTTTAGGGTATCAATTGCAAATTCACAAGCTGCAAAAGCTGCTTTTCTATGCTTAGAAGAAACAGCAATTATAACAGGAATGTCTCCTATTTTCAAAACTCCTTCTGCATGATGCACAGCAATTTTATAAATATCAAACTTTTCTAAAGTTAGTTCTGCAATCTTTTGCATTTCCTTAATTGCCATTGGTTTGTATGTAGAAAAATCTAATTGTGTTACTTCTTTTCCTTGAGTATCATTTCTAACGGTTCCTATAAATGCAGAAATTCCGCCACAAGAATCATCCTCTACAAAACGGTAGCATTCTTGTAAATTTAATTTGTCTGAAGTTATTTTTATGGAAGTTCTCTGCATTGTGCAACAAAAATAGGAAAACAAATTTGTATTTTTGTATTATACTATAAAATCAAAAGTTCTCGATACAATTTCAATTAAAAATTGAAATCATTCGAACGGGAATTATTAAAATATCTATGAAAAATATATTCAGAATTATTAGCTTTTTAGAAGGAATCTCTTATTTATTATTGCTATTTATTGCGGTACCAATTAAATACTTTCAAGGAGATGTTTCCTACGTGAAAATGCTAGGAATGCCGCATGGAATTTTATTTATGAGCTATGTTGTTTTAGCAATTGTTATTCAAAAGCAAATGAAATGGAATCTAAAAAATTTAGGAATTGTTATACTTGCCTCTGTTATTCCTTTTGGAACTTTTTATGTGGATAAAAAATATTTACAGAAATAAACAAGTACTATTGCATCCAGAAAAACAAGAAGGCTCATAGGGAGTATTAAGAACTAAGGTTGTGTAAAATTGTTTTTTACTTTCTAAAGATCAAGAAAGCTTTTAACCTCCACTAACTGGCGGAATAATAGCGACAACGTCATTGCTTTTTAACAGTAGCGCATCTTCGGCATACGCTTCATTGACTGCAATAGCATAAGAGTCTATATTTTTTAGCTGTGGGTATTTCTCTTTTAAAACAGCTTTAAATGCACCAATAGAAATGGAACTTGATACTACTAGATCCAGTTCACTTTCACCAATTAAATCAGCAGTAATACCAAAAAAGAGGGTTTTAATATTCATACTTCAAAACTAATTAAAACAAACTTAATCTAAACAAGAAACCATCGTTTTTAATTCCTGCATAATTGGATTTCACATAGTCTATTCGTAAAAAACGCCATTTACCAAAACCTATATTACCTAATCCAACGGAATACTCTGTATATGGATTTTTATCTGTCATAAATAAAGTCTTTACTCCTCCAACCAAATGAAAATTCAATTTATTAAGCAATGGAATTTTACTTAAAACAGCTCCTTTGAAATTATGCTCAACATGTGCTTCTGCATATTTATCATTCGTGTAAAACTTGTAATAATCTAGAAGTCCAAAACTATTTAATTGGTTAACCGTAACAAAGTTTAACTGATTACCATTGGCTTGTAAATTATCCATAAAAGCAATGTCTTTCTTTTTTAGAAATAATCCTCCTTTAACATTATAAGTTAAATCTCCATAATTACCTGCACTAATATCTTGTTTTAAATTAGCTGTAAATAAATCTGAATTTAAATTAGCATTTGACGCTGCAAAATTCTTCCTATAATTTACAGTTAAAGAAGGGTACTTCTCATTACCCATATTAAACTTTCTATCTGGGTATGATAAATACTTCTGATTAAAAATAAATGTTGCGCCAATATTTAAAGTTGCTATTTTGTGAGCTGTAAATGCAGCGTTCTCGTAATCTGTTTTATCTAAAGGATTGTTAGATGTATAAGGAGCATTCTTACTTTGTCTTGCAAAAGAGTAATTATTGGTATTAAAAAGTGGCTTTCTATTTACGTACTCTAAAGATGTTGAAAAGAAAATTCCATTTTTAATTTCTTCTGAATAGGTAATTTTTGCAAACTCTTTTTCGTAAATTTTAAAATAATTATCTCTTAAATATAACGATATAATTGTATTGTCTAAAGCAGAAATTGGTTCTCTACCGTTAAATTGTGCAGTTGTAACTCCTCCTGAAATATTTAACCTTGGTCTTGAGAAATTATTCCACTTTTTGGTAAAAAAGAAGGTTGGTCTTATTCTTTTTTCAGAAAAACTGTAGTTCGCTTTTGCACCCGAATTCCACCATTTTCCCTTATCATTCAATCTTTTAAAATAGTTAAAACCTAAAGTGGTGTTTAAACCTTGTACGGTATTAAAACCAGAATTACCTAGTAATCCGTTAAAAGATAAAGACCATTTTTCAAAAGAATTTCTAAATGTATAACCTGTAATTGGCGAAAGCAGATTTAATTTATTTTGCTTTTTATTTATAGAATCTAAATATTTTTTTGACTTTCGAACAATCTTAATACTGTCTTTAATTGAATAATCTTTGACTTCTTCTAATGTTAGTGGAACTGGACGAATTCCCCCCCAGTAAACCGCGTCTTTTTTAGTGGCTTCTTTTGCAAAAGCTAAAACTTCATTTGAAAATGTGCCTATATTAATCTTTGGCGTGAAATTATAGTTTGAATAAGCGGATGAAAATTTACCATCAAACTTCCACATAAGAAAATTAATTTGAAATTCAATAGTTTGGCTGATTAACACCCAAGAATCATTTTCTTCTGAATAATTATAACCTTGTTTTAAAGACAAAAGATCTATTGCTGGAAAGTTTGCTTGCGCACCAGTAACAGTAACATCTGCGCCATAGATAGCCCAATCGTCTTCAACAATGTAAATACTACCATTAAAAACAGGGTCATTTTTCCGTTTTGGAAGTAGTTTTATTTTATTGATTAGTTTTCCGTTTTTGGCATAAAAAGTTCCGATGAGTTTAAAACGATAATAGCTAAATGCGTTTGAAGAAAGTGGAGAAATTAAATCATTTCCAAGCTCAACACTATTTTCATAGAAGTTGATATTTGCATCTTCTGCCCTGTTAAAACTTGGGCCGTTATCTTTTCCTGATACTTTAGAAGCGGTAATTTTTTCTTTAAATTTTGTAGGGCTTTTTTGATATGTAATTTCAGAAATAGTTTCAGAAAGATAAATAATACCACTTCTAGTAGAGTCCAATCCACCACCAAAATCACCCAGAGATCGACCTAACCATTTTTCTGGAGCATCTTTTATTTTATACAACCCACGAGAATAAAAATTTGCAGTATACTTTGAAAACTTATCTGTAATTTTATCTTTATTGGCAATTACATTTCTAATAATAGCATTTGCAGGGTTGTCCTTTGTTGAAATAGAAATAGCCGTTAACTGCACGCTTTCTTCGTTCATGCTTACATTTAATTGATGTGGTAACGATGCAATTACAACATTCTTTTTTATTGTTTTGTAGCCTAATATTTGGAAGACAATAGTGTAATTTCCTGTTTTTTTAATGTTTAAAACATAGTCTCCATTGTCGTTTGAAGTGGTTCCTGTTATTGTTTTTTCGAAGTAAACACTTACAGAAGAAAGTGGTGTTCCTTCTTTATCTGTAATATTTCCTTTTATCTGAGCATTGATAGTAAATGCGAAGCACAATAATATAATAATAAGACTCTTTTTCATAGATAATTTTATTAATAGACGTAAAAACACAGCTTATGTTACAATAAAGTTAGTAAAATTTGTTGCAGACAATATAAATATATATTTATCTCTAATTAAAAAAGTACATCAAAAATGAAGCCAAATAAAAAACATTCTATTTAGAAAAGATACAGTTTCTTCGTTTTCTCCTCAGTTGAAAACCATATATTTGCTGGCTCTAACAAACAACAAACTTATGAGCGATTCTAGAAAAAGGCACGAAGCCTTATTATACCACGCGAAGCCAAAGCCAGGAAAAATTGCGGTTGTTCCTACAAAAAAATATGCAACCCAGCATGATTTAGCATTGGCATATTCTCCAGGAGTAGCAGAACCTTGTTTAGAAATTGCAAAAGACAAAAACAACGTTTATAAGTATACTGCTAAAGGTAACTTAGTAGCTGTAATTTATAATGGAACTGCAGTTTTAGGGTTAGGAAATATTGGACCTGAAGCCTCTAAACCGGTAATGGAAGGAAAAGGATTACTTTTTAAAATATTTGCAGATATTGATGTTTTTGACATTGAAGTAGATGCAACAGATGTAGAACTTTTTATACAAACAGTAAAAGCGATTGCTCCTACATTTGGTGGAATTAACTTAGAAGACATTAAAGCTCCTGAAGCTTTTGAAATAGAAAGACGTTTAAAGGAAGAATTAGATATTCCTGTAATGCATGACGATCAACACGGAACTGCAATTATCTCTGCAGCTGCACTTAAAAATGCCATCGATATTACAGAAAAAGATATTAGTAAAGTAAAAATTGTAATTAATGGTGCTGGTGCCGCAGCAATTTCTTGTACACGTTTATATTTAAAGTTAGGTGTAAAAAGAGAAAATGTTGTCATGTGCGACAGCAAAGGTGTAATTAGAAAAGATAGAGAAAATCTTACCTCACAAAAAGCAGAATTTGCAACAGATAGAAATTTAGAAACTTTAGATGAAGCAATGCAGAATGCAGATATTTTTATAGGTTTATCTACAGGAAATATAGTAACACCAGCGATGCTTTTAACAATGGCTAATGACCCTATTGTTTTTGCAATGGCAAATCCAGAACCAGAAATAGAATATGATATTGCAGTAGCTACTAGAGATGATATTATTATGGCTACCGGAAGATCTGATCATCCTAATCAAGTAAATAATGTACTTGGTTTTCCGTTTATTTTTAGAGGAGCTTTAGATGTTAGAGCTACCAAAATTAACGAAGAGATGAAAATGGCAGCTGTGCATGCTTTGGCAGATTTAGCTAAAAAATCGGTTCCAGAACAAGTAAATATTGTGTATGATGAAGTGAGCTTAGCGTACGGGAGAGAATATATTATTCCTAAACCATTTGATCCAAGATTAATTTATGAAATACCACCAGCAATTGCAAAAGCAGCAATGGATTCTGGAGTTGCCTTAGAACCAATTGCAGACTGGGATAAATATAGAGAAGAATTAATGGAGCGCTCTGGTTCTGGTAATAAAGAAATTAGACTTTTACACAACAGAGCAAAAAATAATCCAAAACGTGTTGTTTTTGCAGAAGCAGATCATCTAGATGTTTTAAAGGCCGCACAAAGAGTGCATGAAGAAAAACTAGGGAAAGTAATTTTACTAGGAAGAAAAGATGTAATTATTGAGCTGAAAGAAGAAATTGGATTTTTAGATGAAGTTACTATTATAGACCCAAAAACAGACGAAGAAAAAGAAAGAATAAACCGTTTTGGGGAAGCATACTGGAGAACACGCCAGAGAAAAGGAAGAACACTTTCTGAGGCAAAAAAATTAATGCGAGAGCGTAATTATTTTGCTGCAATGATGGTAAATGAAGGCGAAGCAGATGCTTTAATCACTGGTTATTCTAGGCCTTACCCAACGGTTGTAAAACCAATGTTAGAGTTAATAGATAAAGATAAAGATGTTACAAGAATAGCGGCTTGTAATCTAATGTTAACAAAACAAGGCCCTTTGTTTTTAGCTGATACAACTATTAACGAGAATCCTACAGCAAAAGAATTGGCTAAAATTGCACAAATGACTGGTAGATTTGCAAATATGTTTGGCATGAAGCCAAATATAGCTATGCTTTCTTACTCTAATTTTGGCTCTTCAAGTTCTGCAACTTCTAAAAAAATTAGAGAAGCTGTTTCTTATATTCATCGTTATTTTCCTGAAACTGTAATAGATGGAGAGATACAAGCAGATTTTGCTTTAAACAGAGAAATGCTAGCTAAAGAATTTCCTTTTTCTAAGTTAAACGGAAAAAAAGTGAATGTTTTAATTTTCCCTAATCTAGAATCTGCAAATATTACCTACAAGTTGTTAAAACAAGTAGAAGGTGCAGAATCTATTGGACCTGTAATTTTAGGTTTTAATAAACCAGTGCATATTTTACAGTTAGGTGCCAGTGTAGATGAAATGGTGAATATGGCTGCTTTAGCAGTTGTAGATGCGCAACAAAAAGAAAAAAGAAACAACAAATAAAAAACAGTACTTTAGAAGTCTGAAAATATTTTTATGATAACACAGGTTAGAGGAAGGTTAGTTGAGAAAAATCCAACAGAGGTTGTTATTGACTGCAATGGTGTTGGCTATTTATTGCACATTTCTTTAAATACATATAGTGCACTGCCTTCAAACGAAAACGTAGTTTTATATACGCATCTTTCTATACGAGAAGATGCGCACACACTTTTTGGGTTCATCAACAAAACAGAAAGAGCAATTTTTAAGTTCTTAATTTCTGTTTCTGGCGTCGGTCCAAGTATTGCAAGAACCATGTTATCTTCTATGACTTCAGAAGAAATTCAGCAAGCAATTGCGTCAGAAAATGTTGCCCTTATTCAATCTGTAAAAGGTATTGGTGCAAAAACAGCACAAAGAGTTATTGTAGACTTAAAGGATAAAATATTAAAGACTTTTGATATTGACGAAGTTTCTGTAGGCGTAAACAATACAAATAAAGATGAAGCGTTATCTGCATTAGAGGTCTTAGGTTTTCAAAGAAAACAATCAGAAAAATTAGTTTCTTCTATTGTAAAAGAAAATACAGATGCTACTGTTGAACAAATCATAAAATTAGCTTTAAAAAATCTATAACCAATTGAATCCTTTTTTTTTAAGAATTTTTTTAGTTTTCATTATTACTCTTGCAGTAACCTCTTCAACCTACGGCCAAAATAACGGCCAAAAAGATAGTACAAACTTACGTTACGATTTTAAAAACACCCAAAAAGGTGGTTTGTACTTAGATGATTTGGCTAAAAAAGAAATTATTTTTGATAAGCTACTAAACAAATATGTTATTGTTGAAAAAATTGGAAATTATGCTACAAGAACTCCTATTTATTTAACACCAAAAGAATACCAACAATATAGATTAAAAAGAGATATGTTGCAATACTTTAAAGACAAGGTAAGTGCAACAAATAGCAAGAAAAAAGGAGCCAAAACAGCTCAAAAAGATTTATTACCAACGTATTATATAAATAATAAATTTTTTGAAACTATTTTTGGTGGTACAGAAGTGAAGGTAACACCAACTGGTAATTTAAACTTAAAGCTTGGTTTTATTTATCAGAATACAGACAATCCGCAAATTTCAGAAGAAAACAGAAGCAACCTAACGTTTGATTTTGATCAACAAATAAACGCAAGTATTCGTGCAAAAGTTGGGGAACGATTAGAGGTGTCTGCAAATTATGACACACAGGCTTCTTTTGATTTTCAGAATTTAGTAAAAATTCAATTTATACCACCAGCACTGTCTGATGTAGAATATAATGAAGACGGAATAATACAGGGCCTGGAAGCTGGTAATATTTCTATGCCTATTAAAAATTCTTTGATTAACGGAGCGCAAAGTTTATTTGGTGTAAAAACAAAATTACAGTTTGGTAATACAAATATTACCGCCGTTTTTTCTCAACAAAATTCTGAAAGTAAAACTGTGGTTGCAGAAGGTGGTGCCTCTATTCAAGAATTTGAGCTAAGAACTACAGATTATGACAATGATAGACACTTTTTTCTATCTCAGTACTTTATAGATAACTATGCTAATTCACTAAAAAATTACCCTTTAATAAGTAGTCCTATAAATATTACCAGAGTAGAAGTTTGGATTACCAATAGAAATGCAAGTACAGAAGATTTTAGAAGTATTGTGGCTTTTGCAGATATAGGTGAATCTGAACCTAATGTTCTAGTTGATGAAAATGGTGTAGTTTTAAGTAACTCCATTACACAAGCGCAAGTATCTGGAAAAAACCTTCCGTTTAATGGTGCTAACAGAATTGGTACAGAAATTATAGCTAATGGCAACATTAGAGATATTTCTACAGTAGACAGCTCTTTATTACCTTATAACATGCAAAATGGAACAAATTATTCCGTTTTAGAAAATGCTAGAAAATTAAATCAAAATGAATATCGTTTAAATCCGCAATTAGGTTTTATATCATTAAATAGAAGGTTAAATGATGGAGAAGTTTTAGCAGTTGCCTACGAATATACGGTTGCTGGTAACGTGAACGGAAGCACAAAAAATTCCTTTAAAGTTGGTGAGTTTTCAAATGACGGAATTCAAGCACCAAATAATTTGGCTGTAAAATTGTTACGCTCAGAAATTTTACAAACTAAACGTCCAAATAGTACTACCGGTTTAGATGAGTCTTTTCCTACTTGGCGTTTAATGATGAAAAACGTGTATGCTTTAGGCGCTTTCCCGCTAACACAAGACGGCTTTCGATTTGAAATTCAATATAGAGATGACCAAACAGGAATCCCTTCTAATGTTTTACAAAATGCCCAAACTACGGGTATCTCTAACCTCCCTTTATTACAGGTTTTAAATTTAGATCAGTTAGATCAAAGTCAGTTTAGAACATCCGATGGTTATTTCGATTATGTAGAAGGAGTTACGGTAAACTCAGAAAATGGATTTATATTTTTTCCTGAACCAGAACCTTTTGGAAATGATTTAGAAGATGCCTTAACAAATCCTTTAGACGCAACTTACTTGTTTAAAGAATTATATTTAAATACAAAAATTAATATAAAAAATAATTTTCAGAGTAAAGACAAATACTTCTTAAAAGGATATTTCAAATCAGAAAATTCTGGTGGAATTCCTATTGGTGCATTTAATGTACCAAGAGGTTCTGTGAGAGTTTCTGCCGGCGGAAGACAGTTAGTAGAAGGTGTAGATTATGTAGTAGATTATCAATTAGGAAGAGTTCAAATAATAGACCCAGGTTTGAGCGCATCTGGTGTGCCAATTAGTGTTTCTACAGAAAATAATGCGGTTTTTAATCAACAAAGAAAGACATTTTTTGGTATTGATGTGGAGCATAAATTTTCTGACGAGTTAATT
>Ga0209815_1000676_pt1 | contig 24691 bp, 23 predicted proteins | sample CoawatmetaG00DNA_FD_187507 | JGI IMG/M metagenome (GOLD analysis project Ga0209815, IMG submission 187507) | Marine microbial communities from the West Antarctic Peninsula - Coastal water metaG002-DNA (SPAdes) (version 2) | ecosystem: Environmental > Aquatic > Marine > Coastal ...
TGAAAACCTCACAGGTATCGTCGGCATCTTCGGAAAGAACTACTCAGGTAAGTCTAGCATCATTGACGCTGCCCTCTATACGCTGTTTAACTCTACTTCAAAAAATGAAAGGAAGAACCTTAACATTATTAATCAAAACAAGGACAGAGGGCAAGGCAGAGCATCTATTTGTATTGGAGATCGCCAATTTGTTATTGAACGTGAAAGTGAGAAGTATGTTAAGAAACTGAAGGGTGAGGAAACTTTAGAAGCTAAGACAAATGTTGAATTTTACGAAGTTGATGCTGTTATGGATAAAGTTATAAGTCATAACGGATTATCCAGAAACGATACCGATACAAATATCCGAAAGATGCTTGGAACATTGGAGGATTTCCTCCTTACCTCTATGGCTTCTCAGCTAGACTCTTTGGCTTTCATCAAAGAGGGTTCAGCCCGCCGTAAAGAAATACTTGCGAAGTTTCTTGATTTGGAAATCTTTGACAAAAAGTTTAAGATGGCGAAAGACGACGCTTCTGATTTAAGAGGTGCTCTGAAACGGTTAGAAGGGCGTGAGTTTGAAACAAACATCGAAAACATAAGTGTGCAAATTAAAGAAAGTGAAGAAAGCATTGAGGAACATAAACAGCAATGCGAAACATATGAGCAACAAATTGAAGATAACAAACAACTATTAAGCGAGATTGAAAATAAGATTACTTCTATTCCGCTTGAAGTTATCGACATTGAATCTATAAGAAACACACTTAAAACAAAGAAAAACGATACTTATATTTTATCAAAACGAAACGAGGAAGCTTCTCAAGAAAAGGGTGACAATATTGAACTTGCTAATAAACTATCCAGCTTCTTAGAAGATTATGATATTGATAAGTTACATACCAAAAAAGCACAAGTAAACAGTAAGACTACAGAATACGAAACTCTGTTAGCTCTTCTTCAAAGTAAAAACAAAGATGTTGCCTCTTTTAGAAAAAAAGTTCAACTTCTTGAAGAAGTACCTTGTGGGGATAAGTTTCAGACTTGCAAGTTCATTTGTGACGCACATAAAGCAAAAGATACTTTGCCAGATATGATTAGCAATATCACAGAGATCCGACAACAAAGTATTGGTATTTTAGAAGAAATCGATAATCTTGATGTTGATAGATTAAACAACTATTTAGAAAAATACAACCTTTTAGTTGAAAAACAAAAACAAGTTAAACAAGAAGTATCTGTTTCAGAATTAGAAATAGAAAACAACTTATCAAAGATAGAGATATATCGACACGAAATACAAGATGTTGAGAGTGAGATTGAAATATATGAAAGCAATCGTGAAACAATCGAAAATCTTGAACAACTTCTTTCAAAACGGAACGAATACGCTGCTTTTATTAGTCGCACAGAGAAAAAATGTGATAAGTGCAAACAAGAATTAAATGATTTATATAAGTTTCATGGTTCTTATGAACAAAAACTACAAAACTTATCTGAGCAGAAAGAAGAACTTCATGAGCTACGAGAGGAATACTCTGCTTATGACTTGTTTATGAGATGTATGCACAGCGGCGGTATTTCCTACGATATTATTAAAAAGAAGCTACCAGCTATTAATGAAGAGGTCGCCAAGGTTCTGGCAAATATTGTTAATTTTGAAGTCTTCTTTGAAGACGACGGCAAGCGACTGAATATTTATATTAAACACCCAAGTCACGAGCCTCGCTCAATTGAAATGGGTTCGGGAGCGGAGAAAACAATTGCTTCAATGGCGATTCGTCTTTCTCTACTATCAGTTAGCAACCTTCCTTCTCCAAATATCTTTGTACTTGATGAACCCGCCACTGCGTTAGACGCTGAAAACATGGATGGATTTGTTCGTATTTTAGATATGGTTAAAAACTATTTCAAGACTGTCATTTTAATTACGCATCTTGACTCATTAAAAGATTGTGTCGATCATATTATCAACATTGATAAACAAGATGGGTTTGCGTATGTCAACCAATGAATTAAAATATATTATCCTGCCTTATGAAGGCAAGGTGGAAAAGTTGGTTGATATTAGGAAAGCGGTCCCTCAAAACAAAATCAAATATGAAGATATGCGTAAATTTCTTGATTATGTCTATTTATTAGAAGAGATTGCCTTGAGCGTCGGAGAACAAAACTACGACAAGGCAAACAAGGATCTAGAAAATTTAAAAAAGGGCGAGTTCGTAACTTTTAAAGCCACAATAAAAAAGGAAAATAAAGATGAGTAAGCAAGGAATATTAGACAAGGTAATGTCAAAGGCAATTTCTCGTAAATTGTTCACATTTTTAACGGCAACTGGGTTGATGCTTTGGTCAGATCTGTCATCAGACACCTGGGGTATGATAGCAATGTGTTATATTGGCACACAGGGAGCAGTTGATGTTATGAAAACATATAGGCACGGCGGATAAATGACTTGGTTAACTATACTTCTGCATTATAGAAAAGCCTTGGTTTGGTGCAAACACCATTGGAAGATACTTGCTATCGCCCTCTGGACTCTTGTGGTTTTTATAATCGCCAGAAAAAATGTTGGAGCATATAAAAAGGTTCTTGATACTACGATTGATAGTTATAATAAAGAAGTTGAAGTCTTACAAAACTCTCATGATGCTGAGTTACAGAAAAGAAATGAAGTAATTCGCAAGCATAGCGAATCGATTGATAGATTAGAAAAAGAATATTCTGGCTCGAAAGACGAATTAGATATAGAAAAGCGTTCAAGATATCTTGAACTTCTTGGTTTATATAATTCAGATCCAGACGGCATCAACAAAATACTTGAAAGAGAATTTGGTTTTAAGCATGTCGAGTAGGCTAACAGCACAAATCTTAAGTTTTACTTTGCTTTTTCCTGCTACAATCTTTGCACAAGAAACAGAAGAGCCAAAGTTTACAAACTTGAAACAAGGCGAGTGTGCTCCGTTTGATGGCACTCTCTTTAATCCACCGGCAACAGCACAATTGATTACAGAGAATCATTATGCTATGACAGAATGTGATCTGAGAGTTGAATATGAAATAAAGAAAACGCAAGCAGAAATGAATTTACAATTAGATACTCTTCAAATAAGCTATGAATCTTTGTCTGAAAAACACAATCTTTTAATGGATATTAAAAACAGCGAGATAGATACTTATAGGGAGATGGCTCTTAAGCAGCCAAATAAAAACAATCATTGGTGGCTAGCGGGAGGAGTTGTTGTAGGTATCGGGCTTTCTCTTGGAACTTTTTACGCCGCAACTGAGATTTCAAAGTGAGTAAGATAAACAAAGATCCAGACTACGCAATTAAAGTAGAAAAAGCGATCGCTGATAAGTATGGTGTTGATACAATCCAACACCCAGCTAAAAATTGGAATCCAGAAAAAGAAGAAATATATTTGGAACAAATCAAGTTACTTAATCAAAAACTTGATAAAATCTCAGAAAAACTTGAAAAAGTAGAAGTTCAGGGAGTTTTGATATCAAAAAAACTACTTAATAAAGATAGCAATAGGTCTTGCCCTGTATGTAACATTTATTCTTTTGATACAAAAGACGATGTATATATGAGTAAAAACCAGTGCTGTCGTAATTGTTATATTAAATATGTTGAAGATCGAGAGGATCGCTGGGCAACTGGCTGGCGTCCCGACAAAGGAAAAAATAAATAAATGGCAACAGTTTTAGATATCGTTAGAGGGATCTCGCAAGCAGCCGCAAACGCTTATGATGGTTCACAGGACAAAAAATACTCCCTCGATGGAGAAGAAAGAAAGATTGGTCTTAAAAGAGAAGAGGGCGATCCTATCACCGACTCTCGTGTTATCGATGGTTTTGGTACTCGTGTTAGCGGAAATATTTTAACTATCAGTTATCAAAGTGATATCAAATTAAAAGAAGTATATGCAAGTGATATTGAGGCAGATGTTGAGGACATGATTGAAAACGTCGCCAGCTTCCTTAAGAAAGAATATAAAAAAGTCACAGGTGATTCCTTATCATTATCCGCCGAGGGCGATGTCCAAGTTATTGTTCAAAACACTTCCAATGTTCGTGCCTTTGTAAACGGCACAAAGAATTATAAGATTGGAAACATGGATGGAGTTATCGCTGTAGGCGAGCCATCCGAAGATCGTTTGGACAAATCAATTCGTGACTTCCTATCCCTTGGTAAAAGCAAGTGATGATTGGATGTCGTTTGAACTTACTAAACAAGAAATACTAAAAGAAATATTAAAGAGCGGAAAAGATCCCGTATACTTTATTAATAACTACGCCCGAATCGCCCATCCGTTAGACGGCTTGATACCGTTTAAGTTATATCCTTTTCAGAAAGAATTGTTAAGAGATTTTAACGATCATCGATTTAATGTTATTCTTAAAGCACGCCAGTTGGGGATCTCAACCACAACGGCTGCTTATGTTGCTTGGATGATGATGTTTCATCGCAACAAGAACATTTTGGTTATCGCAACCAAATTCCAGACAGCGGGAAACCTTGTAAAAAAGGTAAAACATATTATTAAAAACCTGCCTCCTTGGATGCAAATAGCGAACATAACAATCGACAACAGAGCTTCCTTTGTTTTGTCAAATGGCTCCGAAATTAAAGCCTCTTCAACTACCGGCGATGCCGGTCGTTCTGAGGCATTGTCTTTATTGGTTATTGATGAGGCTGCCCATGTTGAAGGGTTAGACGAATTATGGACAGGCTTGTACCCCACACTGTCAACAGGTGGACGATGCATCGCCCTTTCAACTCCGAACGGCGTTGGAAACTGGTTTCATCAAGCTTATGTGGATTCTGAAACAGAACAGAACGATTTTTATCCTACAGTTCTTAAATGGGATGTACATCCAGATAGAAACTTAGAATGGTTTGAGAAAGAAACTAAAAACATGTCTCGCAGACAGGTGGCGCAAGAGTTAGAGTGTAACTTCAATATGTCTGGTGAAACACTAATTCACCCAGACGATCTTGATTGGTTAGAGACTATGGTGAAAGAACCAATGTATCGCACAGGCTTTGATCGCAACTTTTGGATTTGGGAAAAAGCAATAGAGGGTAATAACTATTTACTCTCAGCCGACGTTGCCCGAGGCGACGGTAAAGATAGTTCCACACTTCAAGTTTTAAAATTAGAAACAATGGAGGTGATTGCAGAATACCAAGGCAAGCCAACTCCAGATGTGTTCGCTGATATGTTAAACAGCATTGGCAAAGAATATAACAATGGAATGATTGTTGTAGAAAATAACTCAGTTGGCTTCGCAGTATTAACAAAATTACGAGAACTGGGTTATAATAATATATACTTCTCAATTAAGTCTACTCACGAGTATGTTGAGCAAATCCAGGGCGAACATATGTCTAATGCCATTGCTGGATTTTCTACAACTTCAAAAACTCGTCCACTTATCATAGCAAAAATGGAAGAATTCATTAGAAATAAACTAATTACCTTATATTCGTCAAGAACTCTTAATGAATTTAAAACTTTTATTTGGAATAATGGTCGTCCAGAAGCTATGAGAAGTTATAATGATGACTTAACAATAGCCCTTGCGATCGGTTGCTGGGTAAGAGACACAGCGTTTGAGGCAGGCAAAATGGAACAACAATACAGAGAAGCATTCGTCAACTCTATGTTTATAGCCTCAACAAGGCTCAACACTCAAATTAAGGGTCAAGAAGGTTTTGAAAATAATAAGAATACAGCCCTCGATGACGAGAAACAAAATGCAATCCAAACAGCAAACCAATTTGGCTGGCTTTACAAAGGATAATATAAATGGCTAACAATAAAAATAACCCAAAAAACCCAGAGTCACCTTTGTTCAGACAACTGACACGATTGTTGTCGGGACCACTTGTAAATTACAGAACACAGACAAGCCGTAAGCTTTCTCGCGTTCAGTTAGACAAGTTTAAATTCCAGTCTGCTTCTGGGTTAAACTTTAAGAAAACCTCTTATAATCCTTTTGAGCAGCTTAGCACTGCCATTATGGCAAACCAGATGCGGGCTGAGCGCTATCAGGACTTTGAGCAAATGGAGTACACCCCAGAAATTGCTTCAGCCCTTGATATTTACGCCGACGAGATGACAACCTCATCAGATCTACAACCACTTCTTTCAATCAAATGTCCAAACGAAGAGATTAAAGCAGTACTTGCTGAACTTTATCACACTGTGCTTAATGTTGATTTTAATCTTTTTGGCTGGTGTCGTACAATGTGTAAGTATGGCGACTTCTTTTTGTATCTTGATATTGATGAACGCTTAGGCATTCAATCAACTATTGGGCTACCCACTCACGAGATTGAGCGACTTGAAGGTGAGGATAAAACCAATCCAAAATATGTCCAATTTCAATGGAACTCAGGTGGTTTAACTTTTGAAAACTTCCAAATTGGTCACTTCCGAATTTTAGGAAATGATAAATATGCTCCATATGGAACTTCTATTCTTGAGCCCGCACGAAGAATTTTCCGTCAATTGATACTTTTAGAGGATGCAATGATGGCATATCGTATTGTAAGATCTCCTGAACGCCGTGCTTTTTATATTGATGTTGGAAATGTTGCCCCCAATGATGTTGAACAATATATGCAAAAAGTTATGACACAAATGAAACGTAATCAGGTGGTCGATACCAATACTGGTCGTGTGGATCTTCGTTATAACCCAATGAGTGTTGAAGAAGATTATTTTATCCCTGTCCGTGGCGGCGTATCCTCTCGCGTTGAGAGTTTACCTGGCGGCACTATGACAGGAGATATTGACGATGTTAAATATTTAAGAGACAAGCTATTTTCGGCTCTTAAGGTACCAGCATCTTATTTGTCACAAGCCGACGGCGCTGACGAAGATAAAACAACCCTTGCTCAAAAAGATGTTCGCTTTGCCAGAACAATCCAGAGATTACAAAGAGCCATTGTCACAGAGTTAGAAAAGGTTGGAATTATTCACCTTTATACTCTCGGATACAAGGGTGCCGATCTTATTAGCTTTAAGCTGTCTTTGAACAATCCCTCTAAAATTGCAGAGCTTCAAGAACTTGAACACTGGAAAACTAAGTTTGATATTGCAGCTACGGCTACTGACGGCTTCTTTAGTCGTCGCTGGGTTGCTGACCATATTTTCAATCTTTCCGAAGAAGAATTTATCCGCAATCAGCGAGAGATGTTCTTTGACCGTCGCCTTGACGCCGAACTTGAAGGTGTCGCCGCCGCTGTTGAAAATGCAGCAGCCGGAGGGGCTGTCGGTGCCGACCTCGGTGGCGATCTTGATTCGGAACTTGGAGGTGACGAAGACCTCTTGGGTGGTGATGATCCTCTGTCAGCAGAAGACCCATCCGAAGATCCGCCTGAAGAAGATACGCTTCTCGCTTCGCCTGGTAAGCGCGATGACCAAAGACGTAAAGGTAAGAGCGGACCAACAAAACGCCATCGTAGTAGTCGAGCAAGGGGTGTAGAAATTAACACTCCCCGCAAAAACAACCCCGGCGCAGTGGGATATGAGACAATGCACCACCTTTCTTCGATCGGCGATGAGTTTAAAAAAGCTGGTTTGTATCAAGAAGACCGCGCCCCGGACGATAATTTTGAAGAAAGAAAATTATTTGAGGTCAAACACGAAATCAAGAAACTAATTACGGAGCTAGACAATAGTAAGTTAGGGGGCATACATGAAAAAAATAAAGCACAATAAAAAAAGAAATACCGCTTTTCTATACGAAGCCCTGATTCGTGAGATGACGAAAGCTGTTGTATCAAAAAACGAGAGCGTTAAAAAAACAATACTTAATATATTAAAAGAGTCTTTCTCTCCTAAAAGTATATTGTCTAAAGAATTGGAATTATATCGAACATTACTTGAAACAGAAAAAGTTAATCCAATCACAGCGGAAAAATTGTTATATCAAGTTCGTGAAGCACACAACGACCTCGGACAAGAAGATGTTTATAACGCCCAGAGTTATATAATTAATAGAGTTAACAAGGAATTAAGTCCCAATGTGTTTAATAACTTTGTACCAAACTATAAAAGTATTGCAACAGTATCACAACTTTTTGGAATAGATTCCAGCGCTGCTGGTATTAAAAGAGGCGTTCTTCTGGAACAAACCATTATTTCCAATTTAACCTCAGAGACTGAACAAGAAAATGTAAACGAACTTAAACCAATTGATAATCTTGTATATAAAACATTCTCTGGTAAATTTAATGAAGTTTATTCACAGGGATTATTAGGCGAACAAAAAGAATTATTAAATCGTTATATTTTTTCTTTTGCCGATAACAGTGTTGATATAAAGATTTATCTTAATGAGGAATTGGCTAGACTGCACACAGAACTTGATACAGCTTTATTATCTGAGCACATTAAGACAGATGAAACAATGGTCAACTCCACCAATTCTGTAATTTCAATGATTGAGAACTTTAGAACTCAGCCAGTTGATAAGGCACTTATAGAGAGTGTTTTAAAGATTCAGAATTTAGTTCACGAGATTAAGTCATAATGAGTATTAAAGTAACTATTCCCCACCTTAAAGATAAAATTGGTATCAAAGAAGATATCAAATTAAACATCCGTAAGACACTTGGAAATCAGCTTGTTGTTGAGGACCATCCTGATGTTGATATCGTTATTTATCCCGAGAGCAAAAAGATTCTTGCGCTCGCCAAACATATCACCAATGAAGAGGTGTATGATACTCAAGACAGATTGTTCTTATTACTAAGAACTGAGGGACTTATTGAACCAGAGAGTATCCGCTCTGGATATGTTTATGGTTCGATGGAGGCTCAAATGTTTTTAAACGAAGATATCGATATGATCCAAGCTGCTCTTTTTGGTATAAACAAGTTTATATTAGAAGAAGCTCCTTATTTTGAGCATATTGAAGAGTTCGAACGCGCTGTTGAAGATCACCTTACTGATCCAGAACCCATTGATAGCACTACTCTTGGCGAAGTACCACAAGAGCCAGTAAAAGGTTCAATCCGCCCAGGCTGGGTTCGTGGTCCATATGGTATGAGTATACTTAATAGGACATAAAATGGACCTCTTATATTTTGTGCTAGCCGCTTTTGGTTTAACACAAATTTTAGTATATGGATCCATATTTGATCCTATTCGCCCTTCCAGTGGCAAGCTTGGACAATTATTTCATTGTTCAATGTGTCTTGGCTTCTGGGTTGGGGCATTTTTATTTGGAATTAATGGGTATACAGAACTATTTACATTTGAGTATACTTTTGCCAATCTTTTTATATTAGGTTGGCTATCATCTGGAACTTCATATATACTAAGTATGATTTTTTGTGATAATGGAATACGGATAGGAGTAAATAATGGATAACTGGATAAGCAAGTGGATGCTTCAGCCTGTAAGACGCTGTTGTAAAGGATCCAAACTCGCGCAGGTAGCGCCTGCAAATGGAATTAATTATGAAAGATAAATTATTATTAACAGAATATTATGAACTGTGTCCTAACGGAAAATGTGATGATCTGCTAACTGAAGAAGAAAAGCGTATGATCCGTGAGGACAACGCTATGTTTTTAACTGGTGTCATGCAAAGATGTAATCATCTTAATGGCAACGGGCGCATGTATTCCGAGCAAATTTTAAGACGAGAAGTCGATAATTATAGCAAGCTTGTGCGCGAACGCAGGGCTCTTGGCGAGCTTGATCACCCCGACTCCGGCGTGATTAACTTGGCTAATGCCTCGCACCTTGTAACAGAAATTTGGTGGGATGGAGATGCTGTAATGGGTAAGGTGCAAATTCTTAATACACCGGCTGGAATGATTCTTCGCTCTCTTTGCAGGGACAACATTAAGCTTGGTATCTCTTCCCGAGGTATGGGATCTGTTCATGAAGCAAACGGAGCAACGATTGTTGAAGATGACTTTCAATTAATTTGTTTTGACTTCGTATCTGAGCCCTCAACCACTGGTGCCTTTATGATGCAAGAAAATAAACAGCCTAATATTATTACGAAGGCAGATAAAATCAATAGAGCCCTTAACGATGTATTGAGAAAAAAATGAACAAATCGGAACTTAAAAAAGTTTTAAGACCTTTGATAAAAGAGTGTATTAAAGAGGTAATTTTTGAAGAAGGTATTCTGTCTAATATCGTTTCAGAGGTGGCACAAGGTCTTGGCGGACAAACTTTGGTTGAAACAAAAGCTGTTATCAAACCATTAGCCCGTCAGAAAGATAATAATTCAAAACAAGAACAGACAAGAGTTAAACAAAAACTACAAGAAACCAGAAAGAAAATGTTAGAGGCTATAGGCACAGATGCTTACAACGGAGTTGATGTTTTTGCTGGAACAACTCCCACCAATTCGCCATCCGAAAACAAACAAGGGGATCCGCTAAGCGGGATAGACCCAAATGATTCTGGTGTTGACATAAATAAACTTTTTGGAGGAACCAGTAAAAGCTGGTCAGGGATAACTAAATGAGCAAAGCAATAAACATAGCAGTTACACCTTTAAAAAAAACTCGTGGCAAGGGCAACGATTCAGACGAGAGGATGATTCGTAGATTTACAAGAAAGGTAAAAAAGGCTGGAATTCTTGACGAAGTTAAGAAAAGAAGGCATTTTAAAAAACCATCTCAGATAAAAAGAGAGGCGGCTGCTCGTAGAAAAAGAGAATTAGCCAAATTAGAAAGAAAAAAGAAATAATTACATACTAATTATATAGAAAATGGGAGTTTAATATATTATGGGTGCAGATCCTTTTAGCAAATACGGAGTTGGACTAAACAATGTCGGCTCATACCAAGTGGCTGGGACACCTTGGATTACTGGTTCCACGACACTGCCTGCGGGTCATGAAGTGGGATACGACTTCCCCATGGTGACAAAAACGTTTACAGTTATTAATAGAAGTAACGAAAATGTGAGAGTACATTTTAATTCAACTGGTTCTGGTGATATTGTAAATGGACTACACTTTGTGGAACTTGATTCAAAAAATGATTCCTACACTTTTAACAACAAATCAAAAGAAATATATATCTCAGCCCCCGCTGCCAATGGCGGCAATGCCTCTTTCACGATTACGGCAGAATTGACACAAATTGACTCTGGCAGAATGTATGTACTTACTGGATCTGGATTAACAACAGTTACCAGAGATGCCCAGAAGAACCATTGAGGATTTTAGATGAGTAAGTTTAGTAGATTCCAGCCCAGCCGTGCGGTCATTGTGAGCGCCGGAGCAGCAGCAGGCGCAGGAGTTAGCGAAGGTGGAAACGGATCCGGTGCGGTAGTTTCTGCAATTGTTGGTGAACTTAGTAATGAGATTACTACAACCTTACAGATTGACATACACGGATTGAACTGTGCCACCGGAGCGAGCAAAATAATAGGTAATGCCTCCGCCGCAGCAGCCGCATACCTAATACAATTGGATCCAGCCGTCAATGGCATAATTTATAAAGCAGAAATGGCTAATGTAGAAATGCCTAATAGTGCCGGTACTGTACTTACAGATATTGATCTCGTCGTTAGCACAGCCGCACTAGCGGCTCAAGCCGATGCTTCTGCTGCTGCAAACTATAAAGCCTTCATCACAGCCGGAGGTAACTTCAGTCCAGGTGTACTCAGAAGAAGCACAGCCGGTGCCGCATTAGATTCTGATGTCGGTGGCAGCGGATATTATTTATACGTTGTTAATGGCGCTGGTGGAACAAGTACAGGCGAGTATAATGCCGGACAATTTATAATCAAGTTGTATGGGGCAAAGACCTTCTAATAACTATTTACAATGTAAAAGTATATTATAGGAGCACCATCTAATGGGTGAATTTAGCTGGGAGGACATCGATAGCAGCGCGTATATGTCTGCTAGCGGTCCAACAGGTTCTGTTCAGTTTAGGGCTGGAGACGAAGATAGCCAATCTAAACTAAGCGGAAGTTCAAGATTAACTTATAATACAAGTTCAAACTTTTTAGAATTCCAAGGCGATCTTAATGTTACAGGAAATGTTCACGCCGATGGTGCCCGAACTGAGATATCATCCAGTAATTTAATTATTACAGATCCTGTCTTTGGTCTTGGGTTTGGTACAGGCAGTGCTCAAACTGGAACTTTGGGCGACCGAGGCTTTGTGTTCGGTCTTGCTGGCAATAATAACCAAGCTTTGATTTGGGATCAAACCTCTGGTTCTTTTCTTATGGGAAAGATAGGAGCAACAGGTCCAACAGAAACAGCTTACGATATGCCACCTGTCTACCTTGGTATACTTAGATTGGGTGCTTTGCAGTTTATCCAAGACCTTTCAGGCTCAGGTCGCTTATTTGGTACTGGAATTGAAACCAGTGGCGATCTTGGTGTATCGGGTTCAATTAAAAATGGTTCATTTATTTCAAGTTCTGGTGAAGTGTACGGAACATCTTTAAGATCAAGTGGCAACTCTTCAGTTTCCGGCACGATAATTGTTAGCGGTAATGTTCATATTGCCGATGATAGAAAATTATATTTTGGAACCAATGAAGACGCCTTTATTAAATATGTGACCAAGGATGCCACCACCGGAGCCCCTGTCCTTAATGCTTTAAGCATTTCGGGATCTATCTCCCGTGGAACAGAGTTAAGTGGAACAGCAATTTTTGTTGATGCAGACACAATTACTACTGGTAATATCGCCGGACCTACAAGTCATATTTCCCTCTCCACTACTAATAATATGATCCTAACCGGCGTCGTCGCTCTATTACCCGCTGGCGCAGATACTAATGTTCAGTTTAATAATGGTGGAACTGAAATGGGCGGCTCAAATGATTTTGTTTTCACTTCCGGTGACGACTCCAACCTTGTAAAAATTGTTGGTAATATCTCTGGATCAGGATTCGTTCATGCGAGCAGTTTAAGCACCAGCGGCAAAGTTAATATAACCGGATCTCTTTCTGGTGCCGCTGAGTTATTTGGCGGAGCATTAAGAACCAGCGGTCAACTTGATGCCACTGGTTCTATCAAAAATAAATCCTTTATCTCAAGTTCTGGCGAAGTGTTCGGTACTTCACTAAAAACAAGTGGGGTCATTCTTGCTACTGGAAGTGTCACCTCTGCGGCAATTACCACAACCAACGCTTTGTTGGCTTCAAGTCTGGGCTCTTTAAGCGTCGGTGACCTTTCAGGTTCAGCCCGCTTATTTGGTAAAGGAATTGAAACCAGCGGTCATCTTGGTGTTACAGGTTCTATTAAAAACGGTTCTTTTATATCAAGCTCCAATGAAATATATGGAACAAGTTTTAGATCGAGTGGGGGCATACAAGTTAGTGGGGCTATTAGAAACGGCTCATTTGTTTCAAGCTCTGGCGAGATTTTTGGAGCAGCCCTCCGAACAAGCTCAGAACTAAGAACTAGTGGATCCATTAAAAGCCTTTCTGTTATATCAAGCTCCAATGAAGTTCGTGGAGGCAGTTTTGGAACTAGTGGTGATGTGCTTGTCACAGGGTCTATTAAAAGCTTAGTAAACGCAGCCACCTTCCCTCCACCTGCCGCTTCCTTTATCTCAAGCTCTGGCGAGGTCTTTGGTTCATCATTAAGAACAAGTAAGCTTCTTTCTGTTTCAGGTTCTACAACCCTTAAGGGTGAGACAAGAATGTTAGACGAGCTTGTTGTAGAAGATGACGTAAGGCTAACTGGTTCACTTAGTGTAATGAGTGGAGCAATTCTTGCCACTACAGAAAGGGTGTTTCATACAGATGGGGAAGATGGAGCCGTACTCCAAGGTCGTACACGAGGCAAATTTATACAGCTTTATCCATCTAATATTTTAATGTCAAGTACAGGTCAAGCCAACTCTGGTCGTTTCATGGGTCTTAACCAAGGTGGTCAGTCAGGCGGTCTTCAAGCAACGATCACTTTTAGAGGAATTCTCGTGATGCCCTTCGCTGGCAGAATGATAAAACTTGTTTATAGAATGGGTTCTACAAATGGGCTTTCTGATCAAAGCCCAATGCGTTTGGAATTTTATGTTGGAAACGGCGCTCCCCCCGGCACCAATGCTGAAGCTGCTAATGCAGGAACAATGATTGGGCAAGCTACAGCTAGTGCCAAAGATCCCGCTGATGGCGGAGTTTCTTCCTTAGATGTAGTTGGAGAAATTGATGTTACTGATCCATATCAAACAACAGGTAGTTTTGCTTTTGGCACCGGGTCACACATTGGAATAAAAATTCTCACTGCTGGCTCTACAAGACCGGGAGATTGTCTGGTCACTGCTGTAATGGAACTTGATACGGGTGATCTATATGTTAGTGGGTCTGGCAATTAATCTTATCTGGTGTTTATGTTTGATGTATATCTATTTATATTGTAAAAAGTATATGATAGGGAGTTTTTTCTAATGGGCGGCGAGTTTTCATGGGTCTATATTGACAGAGACACATATATGTCGGCTAGTGGTCCAACCGGTTCTATTCAATTTAGGACCGGAGATGAAACCATTGATGGGTTTAGATATACCACATTAACTGGAAGCTCCAGGTTTGTGTATGTTACAAGTTCTAATTCTTTACAATTCCATGGCGATATTAATATCACAGGAAACTTAAATATTGACGGTAGTCTTATATCCCTATCGTCCAGCAATTTAATTATTCAAGACCCAGCAATTGGTCTTGCTTTCGGCACCGGCAGCGCCCACACAGGAGCAGTAGGTGACCGAGGTTTTGTTTTTGGTATTGCTGGTAATAATAACCAAGCTTTGATTTGGGATCAAACCTCTGGCTCTTTTCTTATAGGAAAGGTGGGGGCAACAGGTCCAACACAAACAGCTTTTGATATCCCATTCGGTGACCTTAGTACACTTAGATTGAGTGCTTTGCAGTTTATCCAAGACCTTTCTGGCTCCGGTCGTTTATTTGGTTTCGGTATTGAGACGAGCGGACATCTTGGAGTTTCAGGGTCCATTAAAAACGGGTCTTTCGTCTCAAGCTCAGGAGAAATTTATGGAACGAATTTACGCACAAGTGGGCAGACTGCTTTATCTGGTACATTAATCACTAGTGGAAATGTTCATCTTGGTGATAACAAAAAGTTATATTTTGGAGCAAATGAAGTTGCCTTTATCGAGTACGATGAGACAAGCAGAGACGTTTTATCTATTTCTGGCTCTCTCGCTCGTGGCATTGAGTTAAGTGGTTCTGCAATTTTTGTTGATGCTATAAGTGTCACAAGTGGAAATATTGCTGGTCCAAATAGTTATATTTCTTTAGCCAGCGATCGCAAGCTTGTATTAACAGATGCGTCCACAGGAGTTCCCGGCGGAAACAATACTAATATTCAATTTAATAATGGAGGTGTCTTTGGCGGCTCAGACGGCTTTACCATTGGTTCTTTTCTTGGAGGGGCTGGTGGAACATACATCAAGCTCACTGGGTCGATATCAGGATCGGGCGAAGTCAAAGCAGGAAGTTTAAGCACCAGTGGAGAGTTTACTTTAACTGGATCCTTGTCTAGTTCTGGTGAGATTTTTGGTACGTCTTTGCTAACAAGCAACACTGTTCAAGTTAGTGGGACAATCAAAAATAAAGCCTTTATCTCAAGCTCCGGTGAGATCTTTGCCACTAACGGTTTAAGAACAAGCGGTTTAATCGCAGCAAGTGGAGCCTTGACCGCCGGTCCCATCACAACATTGTCCCATTTCACCGAAGCTTCAAGTCTGGGTTCTTTAAATGTCGGTGATCTTTCAGGCTCAGGGCGTCTTTTTGGTCAAGGAATTGAAACTAGTGGACACCTTGGGGTTTCAGGTTCAATTAGAAACAGCTCTTTCATATCAAGCTCTGGTGAGATTTTTGGAGCGTCATTAAGAACAAGTGCTGGAGTACAAGTCTCAGGCACTATTAAAAATAATACTATTGTTTCAAGTTCGGCGGAAGTCTCTGGTGAATCGCTACGAACTAGCGGTATTGTATTGGTTACCGGATCTATCAAGACATTATCTTTTGTATCAAGCTCAGCAACGGTCTTTGGACAGAGTTTAGTAACCAGTGGAGATCTTCTTGCTTCAGGAACAATTAAAAATAGTTCTTTCATATCAGCCTCTGGCGAAGTTTTCGCCGCTGGTGGGTTAAGAACAAGTGGTCCACTATCTGTTACTGGGTCTACTTTACTTAAAGGTGAAACTTTAATACAAGACGATCTTATTGTAGAAAACTCCGTAAGATTAACTGGTTCTCTTACTGTGATGAGTGGAACAGTCCCAGTTTTTGAAACCGATGGCGAAGAACACGATGGTACTGGTGTGCTTCAGGGTCGTTCCCGAGGTAGGTTCCTACAAATGCAATCTTTCGCCTGGGCGGTCACATCCACAGACTTTGCGGAGGCTGGAAGATTTTTACCTATGTCTAATAACACAAATGGAACGGTTGCAAGCTCCACAAGCATCGCCAGCACCGCTGTCCAACCATTTGCTGGTAGATTAGTAAAGGTTATTTATAAGTGTCCCGGTTCCAACGACGGAACACCTCCGCAGTTACAATTTTGGGCAGGACATGTTAATGAACAAAACGGAGTGCCCGTTGGCGATCTTGATGGTGGTGGCTCCACTAGTTTTATTATACAGGCTCAAGCCACAGCCAGCGGACCCGGTAATAACCCCGCTGCTGGACACCCAGGTCAGAACATTGTTGGAGAGTTTGATCTTACAAGCGATTTCCAAGCAACAGGCAGCTTTTCTTTTGGCACTGGATCTTTAGTCGCTATCGAACTATTAATACCAGGCGGCGCGAGCAGTTTTGGATATGCGAATGTCACAACTGTATTTGAGTATGATACGTTTAACGAATATTTTACTGGATCTGGTAATTAGAATATGTATTTAAGGAATTTAATTTAATGGCTAACTATAAGTGGACACATATTGACGGCGATGTATTCATGTCAGCTAGTGGTCCAACCGGCTCTATTCAATATAGAGCAGGCGATGAAAATAATTCAACAAGAATAGCAGGAAGTTCTAGACTTGTTTACGCCACCAGTTCCGACGCTATAGAATTTCATGGCGATATTAATATTACAGGAAATCTTTTTGTTGATGGTGACACCACATCAATATCTTCTAGTAATTTAGTAATTAAAGACCCTGTAATTGGAATTGGGTTTGGAACGGCAAGTGCTCACACAGGTGCCGCAGGTGATCGTGGGTTTGTTTTTGGTCTTGCTGGCAATAATAATCAGGCTTTAATTTGGGACCAGAGTTCTGGCTCCTTTGTACTTGGAAAGGTAGGAGCAACAGGTCCAACACAAACAGCTTACAATATTCCATTTGGCGACCTTGGCACACTTAGATTGGGCTCTTTGCGCGTCGGCGATCTTTCAGGCTCAGGGCGTCTGTTTGGCACTGGGATTGAGACAAGTGGACATCTTGCAGCTTCAGGAACAATCAGCAACAATTCTATTATATCAAGTTCGGGAGAGATTTTCTCAGCAGGCGGACTAAGGACCAGTGGGCAAGCTTCATTATCTGGCACCTTGATTGCTAGTGGGAATGTCCACCTCGGCGATGATAAAAAGTTATATCTTGGAATTAACGAAGATGTCTTTATTGAATATGATGAAGCCGTTAGAAACGTTTTAATTATTTCTGGTTCTTCAACTCGCGGAATCGATTTGAGCGGTTCGGCAATTTTTATAGATGCTAATACTATTGTAAGCGGTGTTATGGCGGGACCAAACAGTTACCTTTCAATTGATACTGACGGCAAATTTGTACTGACAGGTACAGTAGAAACACTTCCAGGTGGTGAGGAGCTTCCAAGTGGTTATTATCAACATATTCAATTTAACGATTCAGGCGATTTTGGAGGTTCCGCTAATTTTCTTTGGGATGGAGATGCTGTAAGGGTGATTGGGCATGTTTCAGGCTCAGGAAACATTCACGCAGGTAATATAATTACCAGTGGTGATCTTAACATAACTGGCTCGCTATCTGGATCTAGTGAACTTTTCGGAACTTCTTTGAGAACAAGCCAATTTGTACAAGCCAGTGGAGCAATCAAAAATAAATCTTTTATCTCAAGCTCCGGCGAAGTCTTTGCTGTGGGCGGTTTAATAACAAGTGGTGACATTCTTGCTACTGGAACACTTGCCAGTGCAGCCATCACTTCGACTGGAGCTTCCACCATGGGGGGTTTAAAGGTTGGTGATCTTTCAGGCTCAGGGCGTCTCTTTGGTAAAGGAATTGAAACCAGCGGTCATCTTGGTGTTTCAGGTTCAATTAAAAGTGGATTGATTGTTTCTTCCTCTGGTGAAATATTTTCTGTTGGAGGCTTAAGGACAAGTGGTTTACTCCAAGCTACTGGTACGATTAAAAACACTTCTTTCATATCAAGCTCTGGAGAGATCTTCGGCGCAGTCATGACAACCAGCGGACCTTTTCAAGCTAGTGGATCTATCGAAGCTAAATATTTTATATCAAGTTCTGCTAACGTTTTTGGACAGACCTTGGAAACAAGCGGCGATGCCTTAATATCGGGCTCTATCAAAAATCAATCCTTTATCTCAAGTTCCGGCGAAGTGTTTGGCAAAAATCTTAGAACAAGTAGCGGATTGTCTGTTACCGGCTCTACTCTGATAAAAGATGAAACTTTAATACAAGACGATCTCGTTATAGAAGACGATGTAATCTTGACAGGCTCGCTTGTTGTAATGAGCGGAACCACCAAGGTTCTTGAGGTAGATGGTGCTGAACACGATGGTACTGGCGTGCTTCTGGGTCGTTCCCGAGGCAGATTTACACAAAACTTTTATTCAAATATGCAGTACACCAGCCACGATGCCGGAGTAATGGCGTTTATAACACTTAGTCAAAACGTTTATGGCAATAAATCTGCACAAACAACAATCAGTTATGAAAATGCGATGATTATGCCATATGGCGGCAGATTGGTTAAGTGTATGTTTAGAATCGCTGAAAGCATGTCCGGTGCTTTTCCTAGGATGCAATTTTGGGTAGGATCAATAAACGATGCTAATGGCACTGTCGCCACCGATGCTTGCACTATGATCGGTCAAAGCACTGCGAGTAATAATCCAGGTCAAAATGTTGTTGGCTCTTTGGACCTAACTACACCGTTCCATACAACAGGAAGTTTTTCGTTTGGAACAGGATCAATAGTGGCAATAGAATTCGGCGGAGCAGGTGAAGACATAGATTACCTTCACTTCACCGCCGTATTTGAATTTAATACATTAGATGAGTTTATAACCGGCTCTGGTAACTAAACAATATTATCTGGCATTTAAGCTTTTACAACACTATTTATTTACGACTAAATATATTTAATGGAGTATCTATCTATGTCCACCTTGTTAGAACAAGCAATTGTCGATGCCGAGGCTTTGAAAGAAGCCGCAATGAAAAATGCGGAAGCTTCAATCATTGAAAAATATTCCTCTGAAGTACGCGCAGCCGTTGATTCTCTTCTGGAACAAGAGGAAGAGACTTTAGAGGAAGAATCAGAGGAAAGCCCAGTTATGGATGAAATTCCCTATGCCGTTGAAGAGGGCGACGAACCCATTATGGTTCGGTTAGACCTTGAGGCTTTGGAGCGTGCCCTGGGAGAAGAAGAAGAGATCGTTGAGGAAACTCACGAAGAACTCGCCGATACTCTCGAAGAAGAAATCGAGGAAGCTCTTAAAACTGAGGGCGACGATAGTGCTGAAGAAGACCTTGAAGAAGATCTTGAGCTAAGTGAAGAGATTATTAAAGCTCTCGCAGAAGAACTCAAAGTTGATTTAACTGTGCCAGACCAAGGTCTTGGTGGTCGCACAACCCCAACGGCTAGAAATTTACAAGGACAGGAAGTTCAACTTGCTGCGATCAAAGACGACGAACTCGCTGAAGAGCACGAAGCTTTAGAGAAGGCAAGAAAAGAGGCTGATATGTTTACAGAACAAATTAAAGCCCTTAACTCAGAAAAGTCCAATTTACAAAAAACAATTTTACATCTTAAGGGGCGATTGGAAGAAATTAATCTTTCAAACGCTCGTTTACTTTATACAAATCGGGTGTTAAATAGCACCTCCTTGAATGAGCGACAAAAAACAAGAATTGTCGAGTCTATATCAAATGCCGATTCTGTAGAAGAGGCGAAGGTAATTTATGAAACACTTCAAAGCGCAGTGGGAGCATCTAGAAATAGTAAAGCTCCGCAGTCACTCCGTGAAGCAGTTGAAAGACCATCGCCAACACTCCCTCGTAAAAGAGGGGCAAAGGCTCAAAGTCCACATTTTGATAGGATGAGAGCATTAGCAGGCATAAACATAAAAGGAAATAATTAAAATGTCCGTATTAGATAAATTAACAGAAGGTATCGTCGATAGAGATCTTTCGAAAGAAGGTGCAGCACTTATGAATAAGTGGGAACGCACCGGACTCTTGGAAGGTATCGATAGTGACCGCAAAAGAAATAGCATGGCTCGTCTTTTAGAGAACCAAGCTAGGGAACTTCTTCGTGAGAGTTCTTCAATGGCATCAGGTGATGTCGAAGGATTCGCCGCAGTGGCTTTTCCAATTGTCCGTCGTGTATTCGGCGGCTTGATCGCAAACGATCTCGTTTCCGTTCAACCAATGAGCCTCCCAAGTGGACTCATTTTCTTCCTTGACTTTACAGTTTCTGATGATACTGGTCGTCGTCTTGGATATGATTCCGGTGAGTCACTTTATGGTGGTGGAGCAGTTGCTGCTCAGCTTACCGGCGGTGTTAGTCTTTCTGGTGATGATGCAGAGTCGTCGTTCTATAACTTGAACAATAGCTACTCTTCGCCAACCGGTTCTACAACCCACACCTTCCTGCCGCTTCTTTCTGGTACGTTCGGTGGAGCTTCCACTGATAGGCTTGGAAACAGCGCGATAGCAGGTCTTATGGACAAGATTTGTCGTTTCGATCCAGCACTTACTTCTGGTTCGACGGCTGTTCTTGTTGGTAAGCTTGCTGTACCCGCACAGCTTAACAAGGATGATCTTGTTGGTGTTGAGCTTCAAACACACTTAGGTGTTGCAATTACTGGCTCTGAGGGTCTTCTATTGCGTCGTTTGACTGCTTATTCCGGCTCACAGACGAATAATGGTTACTGGAAAGCAGGCGATCCAAAAACTCACCTTCTTTGTGTCATTTCTTCTGATACCAGAACAGTTGCACAATTGTCGGCATCTTTTGCTCACTCTCCAATGCAGGTCGAGTTCCCAATTGATGATAAGTTCCAAGCTGGAGGCGTTATCGGTTCCGTTATTGGTGCAGACCTTTGGGGTAGTGAGAATGCGTCTAATGCTGTCGGAGCAGGCGGCGGTATCATCCCAGAGATTGATATCAAGGTTGATTCTGTAAGTATTACAGCAATGACCAAGAAGCTTAAGGCTAAATGGACGCCAGAGTTGGGACAGGATCTTAATGCCTATCACAACCTTGACGCCGAAGTCGAGCTTACTAGTATTCTTTCTGAGCAGATCGCACTTGAGATTGATAAGGAAATCCTTAACGATCTTGTTCGTGGTGCTACTGCCGGTAAATACTACTGGTCGCGTCATGCTGGTAAATTCTTAAACAGAACCACTGGTCAAGAAGTTGGTGCTACTACAGCAACACCCGACTTCACCGGTACTGTTTCCGAATGGTATGAGACTCTTGTTGAGACAATCAACGATGTCTCGGCGCAAATCCATCGCAAGACACTCCGTGGCGGAGCTAACTTCATCGTCGTTGGACCTGAAGTTGCTAACGTCCTTGAGTTTACTGCCGGATTCCGTGCTAGTGTAACCGGAGATGCTGATCGCGGCACCGTTGGTGCTGTTAAGACTGGTGCTCTCTCCAAGAAGTGGGACGTTTACGTCGATCCTTACTTCCCTCGCAACGTCGTTCTCGTCGGTCGCAAGGGTGGTTCCTTCTTGGAAAGTGGATACGTCTACGCACCATATGTGCCCCTGCAAGTCACTCCAACTATCTTTGGAACCGAAGACTTCGTGCCCCGCAAGGGAGTCATGACACGCTACGGTAAGAAGATGGTTCGTCCTGATATGTACGGATTGGTCATCGTACTCGACCTCGTTTAATACAATTAAACAAACGGTAGTGTAAAAGAATTCCCTCGTCATGAAAATGGCGGGGGTTTTCTTTATGTCGCCAACTAATTAAGAAGAGGAGAATTATAATTAATGGCGATACCCACTCTTACACCAGTTAGCACCGTTAGTGCTATTACCTTACCAGCAACAGGCTCTACAAGCTTTGTTGCCAGTAAATGTCCAATTGGTGTGTACACTGCCTCCGCTGACTTCTTGTCGGGAGCATCAGATCAAGTAGCTTATACATTTCAGAAGCTTGGCGGAGATATATTAGATATTGAGCTAACCACAGGTAGTGTTTATGCTTCCTATGAGGAGGCAGTATTAGAATACTCATATATTATTAATCTACATCAGTCCAAGAATGTGCTACCAGACTTTTTAGGTAGCACTACAGGAACATTTAATCATGATGGGGAGTTACTCGACGGAGCGCTTTCTTCTAGTTTAAGTGGCACCCAAGTATCCCTCAAATATCCTAAGTTTACATTTTCATATTCACAAAGAGTTTCCGAAGGATTTTCAACACAAACCGGAATTGGCGGAAACACAAGAATATATTCAGCTTCATTTAGGGCAACTGCCAGCGTTTCAGATTATGACCTACAATCAATCTTAAATAGCGCCAGTGTTAACAATGTTGATGTTGCAACCAGTGATGCTGTGCCATATAGTGGCTTAATTGATGGCAAAAAGATAATTATTGATAAGGTATTTTATAAAACTCCTCATGCTATGTGGAGGTTCTTCGGATATTACGGAGGACTTAATACCGTTGGAAATCTATCCAATTATGGACAATATGCTGATGATTCAACATTCCAGCTAATTCCAACTTGGCAAAATAAGGCTCAAGCTATGGCGTTTGAAGATGCCATCTATACAAGAAACTCTCATTATTCCTATGAACTTAAGGATAATATGTTGAGGATCTTCCCATCACCAGTTAATAACAGCCCTGGGTATTTTTGGTTTAATTTTAGAATTGCTGAGAACGCTTGGACAGAAAGTTCTGGATCGGTAAGTGGAGTGGAGGGTATTAATAATATGAACACAATACCTTTCTCTAATATTCCATATCAGAACATTAACGCAATTGGTAAACAATGGATTCGTAGATTTGCTCTTGCCTTATGTAAAGAAACTTTGGGGCAAGTACGTTCAAAATTTGCCACTGTGCCCATCCCTGGTGAATCAGTAACACTAAATGGTCCAGCTTTAATCAGCGAGGGTAGGGAACGCCAACAAGCGCTTAGAGAAGAGCTTAAAGATACGCTTGACCAATTAACATACCAAGTATTGGCAGCAAAAGATGCCTCGATATCTGATTCTGTAAATACAATAAACAAAAATGTACCAGCAGGCGTATTTGTTGGATAAGGAAGGCTAACTAATGTCAGACGATAGTAAGTGGTCACAACCCGATCAGCCTCCACCCCCTTTATTTCTGGGTGAAAAAGAACGTAATCTTGTTAAGCAAGTTAACGATGAACTTATCGAGAGAGTTATCGGGCAGCAAGTTGTTTATTATCCTATTGATGACTCTATAACTCAATATAATGATCTTTATGGCGAGGCAGTAGAAAAAACATTCTTACCACCAGTTCGCGTCTATGCTCTTGTTGATTATCAAAGCACAGAAACAAAAGCAGATACAGTTGCTGGTATGGATAAATCAAACACTATTACAATATATTTTCATAAGCGTAGGCTTATAGAAGACCAAGATTTATATGTCCGTGAAGGCGACTTTATATTATATGGTGATTATTATTATGAGATAGTTAGTACAGAGTGGTCTAGACAATTGTTTGGTCAAATTGATCATACTTTTGAGATTGTAGCTACTTGTTATTATTCACGAGAGGGTTTATTCGATGCCACCTGATAATCCAAGGAAACAAGATCTTGCTAACTTAAAAAACTTTGAGTTAATGCCTTCCACGATTGAGACAATTGATCGTGCCCTTTTTGATTATATTGATCAAGAGTTGGATGTTTTTTGCACCACAAACAAAGGCTTCAAAAAAGTGCCGTTTATCTGGTCCGGTGCTGAGAGAGCATACCAAATAAAACACAATAGAGAATTAAGAGATGTTAATGGCTGGCTAATCTATCCAATTATGAGTCTTGAAAGGACCGGCATCTCAAAAGATCTTTCCAAGCGTGGCGCTTATTATGCTGCTGTTAATAATCAGGGAGACAATAAGGGTGGTTCAATGACTGTTGCCAGAGAGATAAAACAAGATAAAACAGCCAACTTTGCTAACGCAGATTCTAAACGACTTGTTTTAAACGCAGTGGGAACAAATCAAAACAACTTTCCACGACAAAATAAGAAAGTTGTATATGAAACGATTACTGTCCCAATTCCAGTTTATCTTGAGGTTGCTTACACACTAACCGTAATGTCAGAATATCAACAACAGATAAATGAAATAATTACTCCATTTATGACCAAGACCGGCGCGGTCAATTACTTTGTTGTTGAAAAAGATAATCATAGGTTCGAGGTGTTTCTTGAATCAGATTATACTTTAAATAATAATGCCTCATCTTTGTTAGAAGACGCCCGAGGTTATGA
>Ga0209815_1000677_pt1 | contig 24689 bp, 25 predicted proteins | sample CoawatmetaG00DNA_FD_187507 | JGI IMG/M metagenome (GOLD analysis project Ga0209815, IMG submission 187507) | Marine microbial communities from the West Antarctic Peninsula - Coastal water metaG002-DNA (SPAdes) (version 2) | ecosystem: Environmental > Aquatic > Marine > Coastal ...
ACCTACTATCGACCATTACGAAGGTTGCCCTTGTGCTTTTCAGATCATTAGAAAAGAACAAGATACTCATTTACTTAAGCCTCACCAGTGTAAGCCACTGGCTGTATTTTCGTTGGAACAAAAGGCGCATTAACTTCAAGCGATGTGGTTTTTGGGGTGGGATGTTGGATGATCTATTAACACTGGAGTGAGCTCGGAGAGGGCAAAGCTCAAATATTAGGATAATATATTAGCTAATTAGCTTAATACAGACTTGGGCTGCCACTCTTCTCCATTAACAGGATTAGAGGGCAACCAATGGGTCAACATCAGCGATGTTTGATTACCCTACTCCCTAGTGTGGTTCATTCCAAAATAATGAACAGCATTCTTCATTTCTTTGATTTTATTTGGGTTCAATACTAAACGAGAAGTCTTCAATCTTGTGACGTTCGTTTGTTGATCTACCCATTCATCTGCTGTGCTTAGAGTTGTCAAAATACTACTAGCTCCTTTAGTGTAATAATGTCCAGGTATGACAACCTTAGGCTGGTACTTTGCAAGCGCGTTATCAACATCTTCATAACTTAAAATATGTTGAGAGCCATCTATATTCATTATCAACACATCAACTGTTTCAAGTATTGCTTCCACATGGGGTGCAGGTACAGGCCGATTATCACCCCAATGAGCGATTTTAATACCACCTGTTTCTATAACTTGAATATAGTTATCCATGTGCATAGCATTTTCTTTAGCACAGAAATCTTGCCCGAATTCTTCATCCACTTCTGTCCATTTATACCATCCCTTTGATGCACACATATGTTTATCAGCAAGGCCTGTAACCTTTATATCTCCAAGCTTATATTCTCCTGAAAGACGCTCTAGTACCTGAGTCGCATGGGGGCGATATACAGCGTCGTGGTCAAAATGAGCATGGGTAGAAAGCACTATATCAACTGGAATCTCTGGAAAAGGTTCAGGGAACCAAACACCCCAATATCCTGAAGGATCATTACGCCATGGATCTATCACGACTTTTAACCCATCAGGAGAAGTAATTCTAAAGGCCATATGACCAAAGAAATCTATAGTGACATCGCCAGGTTTAGCTGGATCACCACCATTTATTTGAGCCTCTATAACACGATTATTATTTTCACTAAAAGTCCAGGATCTTGACTCAGCCATACTGTGACTGGCAATGGTTGGGGCAATTAAAGAAATTGCGAGATATTTTAGGTATTTATTCATCTGCTACTCCTACTCTTAATTAAAGTTGAAGTTACAGTCTTGATTAAACAAGCCATAAATAAAATAAGAGGTTTGTAGAGATAAATAAGGGGAAAGCCCCATATTTTAATGCTGAAAGCTAAGCAAGAATTGTTTCAAGTTAGTTTTGCTTTTAGTCAAACCAAGTTTCTGTCTAATATTCTGTCGATGAAAGTCTATAGTACTTTTTTCAACAAACATTTTTCTTGCTATAAATTTGCTGGATAAACCTTGACTGATAGCCTCAGCTACCTCCTGCTCCATACCTGTTAGCTGATGCCAAAATTTGTGTGGCATCGAAGAAGAGTCACTTAAATGATCACGAATACGATCAACACATAACTGTTGAGTTTTTTCCAATTCAGTATATTCCAGCTTTTTCAACCAAGGCTTTACACACTGGCGGATTTCATTTAGCAGGTCTTGCTGCAGATGTTCTTTATCTTTTTCTCTATGGTTCAGTAGAACACGCATTGCTATATTTATTTCAGCCAAATCATTAGCCCTGTTTTTCACTTCAATCCGCTGCTGTGCTAAAAGTTTTTCTAAGTCATTATGCTCTTGCTGCTGCACTGACTGATTTAACATAAAAGCTAAATCCTGGTTAACTATACTTTGAAACTCTTCAATTAAATCACTATATTTTTTTGCACTTAAATTATCTTTAACATCCAAAACACATAACGTGCCAAAAACCTCACCATCAGGCCAAATCAAAGGGTAGCCTAAATAAAAAGTTAAGTTGTGAACCATGTCAGGGTTACTTTTCCAAAACTTATCGTTTGCTGCGTCGTTTACAATCAAGGGGCTTTTGTTAGCGACTACCCAATCACAATATAAGCCACAGCGGCTTGGAGATATTTCATTTTCGCTATAGGGGCTATCAGCTGAATCACTGCTAATTAACATTTCAATAGTTTCAGGATGTATCTGCGTTATTAGCGCCGCAGATGTATCTGTTACCTGCCCCATAATATTCACAAGCCTCCGCCATCGCGTCTTTATGTCTTCAGGAATAGAAGGTTTTTTGAGTTCCATATACATCACTTAAATGAATACCATATTATCGATAACTTATTAAACCAATTATTGAAAAGGTTTAAAGCTGACAACTAAATAGCTGCTATTGGAGGTTTCACACCCCACAAGCTAACATTAATCAAATGCATATATCACGGGGGTTCTGAGAGGTTTCTTAGGGAAATTATGGTGCCCAGAGACCGCCTCATGCCCTACAGAAGGAACCAAAGCCTCCTAAATACGTGCACTTACAACCATATCAGTGTCTTTCAGCCTTATCAAGCGGATCTCTGTGGTTCACACCTGTGGTTTACAGGCTAATACTCATAGCCTCCCACGAACCACCTAATCCCGTGATAACTCCATGACTTCACCCACGGCAAGAATACTAACTGTCAACACATTCAGCGTGTCCTAATGGGCCAGTACAGAAGCTGTTTAAGCGTAATTGATGGTATAACCGACAGGATAGATATGGGTCTCAGGAAGCCCAGTAGGACTCGACGAATGGGTTAATTAATACAGTCAGGCGAACAGGAAAATCTACATTCTTCCTATTTTTATTCTACCTACTATCGACCATTACGAAGGTTGCCCTTGTGCTTTTCAGATCATTAGAAAAGAACAAGATACTCATTTACTTAAGCCTCACCAGTGTATGCCACCAACTGTATTTTCGTAGGAACAAAAGGTGCGTTAACTTCAAGCGATGTGGTTTTTGTTGGCCTACCATAACCTCGATCAAGTATCGCAGTAGCAGCAGCAATTCGAGCTGAATCGCTCTGGCTTGATTGCATGACATCTACTAGTGTATCTAAGGCGTCATTAGTGTACTCACGAGCCAACTCTGACAGGTTCAACTTAAGCTCTGACGTCGCTTTATTAGCTGCTCCTGCAGGCCTACCAGAACCTTCCCTTATGCCGCCATGTGATGCCATGTTGATATACCTTTGATAAAACTGTCAGATGTATTTTATCACATTAGGCTATTCGCATACATGAGAAGCTGCTAGTTAATCGAATTAGGCTGAACACGAAACTTATTCTATAAAGACCCATATACTTCGTCATATATATCCTTTAACTTTCGTCCTTTGTATGTCCAGTGAGGGGATGGCTGAATTTGGTGGGGTAGGTCTAGTATTGTTTGTGTCAGCTTAGTTAAAGAAAAGTCTGAGCCTTGATACTCTACCCTTCGATTAGATCTGACGACACAAGTGAGGTCAGACTGACTAAAGTTGAGGGTGGACCCTACTGGAATTCCCATCTCAAGAAAGTCGAGAACAGGTCTTCTGGATTTTAGTTTATTAGATGAGCTCTTTGTCTCAGGATCTACTGAGTCAGCCTCACGTTGCAATGTAGGTGTTACATCCTCTGTAATCATAAGTTGCAACAATGTGATTGCTTGCTCAGGCTCTATTTGAAAAAACTCTCTTTTAGGATTTACTCTATATGGTCCAAATGCCATATGAAATGCTTTCTCGACCTTATGTTCATCTTCAACCCTACCAGCAAATTCGCACTCAAAAGGAACTGGCACCCCTGTTGAATATAATTCACTAAGCCGCATGAGGACTGAGCCCCTAGATGTCTTTCCAATTTTTACTAACCCTGGCATTGAAGGGTTAGAGAGAACGTAAACAATACCGCCACTATCGTTATTCAAATTAAACCCTCAGTAATTATTCCGCTACACTAACCCAGTCACTATCACAGTTGACCAAACACGTGAGAGAGCAATGTACTTACCTTAAACCTTCATTAAATGAGCCTGCACGAGACTGGATTCCCAAGAGAGAATATAGTCCTTATTCATAAAACCACAGAACCACTTTTTCATCAACTTCTGATAACCCTTCTTAATTCGTGTTAGACAATAACAGCTGATCTTTTAAATGTTTCCAGTGGAAACTTTTCCACTTCTTCTATTTAGCTAGGACTATTGCAGCTCGTTAACTATAGAGACTAACTACTTCTGGGCTTAAACCAGAATTCTTCCTATATCCATACTGATCTCATCTTAGTAGTATCTATGGTGAGCATTACAAATGTTCAATAAACTCTTCTTTAATGGTGAGCTAGGCATCAAACGAATTATGGATACATTTTATGCAAAGAACTCTGGAGCTACCGACCTAAGTGGGGTTTTAAAAAAGCTCGGCAGTAATCGCCATGCCTGTGCAAGGTTGCTGGAAAGTTTAGGGCCAATTGATGGTGTGTCAGCAGTTGAAATGATTAACCTCAGCGAACTAGCTGGTGATGTTGGTGACAGAGTCCACGACTTCTTTTCAGACGAGATTGACAATGAAGCTGAAACAATTTGGTCTGGCAATGTATGTGATCCAGATGATCAGGAAAATCCAGACACAAACTTTCCAATAGGTATTTCTGAGTATTGTGGAGTGTTTTTTGTCTGGGCATTAGAATATGACAATGCTGGTTACTTCCTCTCTCAAAAAGATGCAATGCAATACATAATGGGCACACATGATTATGTAACAGGGGTGTGATAGTGAGCTATATCAATTTGGCTAATCATGGACCAGTTAGATAAGATTAATCTTTCCAGATTTGGATCTTATAAAACCTGACAATGGCTGGAATGAATCTGATGGCTATCCTGATATAGTCGTAATGAAGTGGAGGGGTTCTGATGACCTTAGACAAAACGCAACAAAACGCTTTGACGCAGAAGATTTTAGAGGCGTTGACACCAGCCCAGCTAGAGAACCTCTTGCCGAGGCAAGAACAATTAGTGGGGGACGGGATCTCGGATCTACTGAAGAATCACTCAGTGGACGAAGTGACCTCGGAAATGATACAGGGTCAGTACGAGCTAGTGACGGAAGTCGTGGCTCCAGCAGAGCGCATTCTTCTGTCAGAGAGGCTCTCAGCCTCTGCAGACAAAGATTAATTTAAATTTTATTAATAAAGTAATTACGGAAGATTAACATCGATGTTTGAACAAACCTTTAAAAACATAGACGATACGCTGCACAAAGATGCGGGCTGCTCTAGTGAATTAGATTACGTTGAACAAGCTTACGCTCTAGGAATAGGCATGTTAATTAAAAAACTAATGATTTCTAAACAATGACGTTAATCAAATCGAAAAAACGTGTTGCTGATCATGGTGAAGTTTTTACGCCAGATTGGTTGGTTGAGGCGATGCTTGATTTGGTTAAAGATGAGACTGAACGCTTAGACTCTAGATTTTTAGAACCAGCTTGTGGCAGTGGAAATTTCTTAACTAAGATTCTTAAGCGCAAACTTGCTACTGTGGAGTTAAGGTATGGTAGATCCGATTTTGATCGAAAACACTATGCACTTTTAAGTCTCATGTGCATCTACGGCATAGAACTTCTTAAAGACAACATAACTGAGTGCCAAGCTAACGTGTTAGAGACTTTAGCATCATATCTAAATGTTGAATCTAATGATCATTCATACCGATCAGCGGCTTATGTACTGTCTCAAAACATAGTACATGGGGATGCATTAACTATGAAAGATATAAGCGATAATCCTATAACGTTTGCCGAATGGGGATACTTAGGTAAAGGGAAGTTTCAAAGACGGGACTTTAGGTTTGATGTTTTAACAGGTTCTTCAGCTTTTAGTGCAGAAGGTTCATTGTTTGCTGATTTAGGAAGGCATGAAATATTTCAACCTATTAAGACATATAGCCCGATGACGATTGCCGAATTGTCGTCGCACTATGAAGAGCATAAGGAAATTTCATTATGAGTGAGCAAGCCAGTTTTACATTACGTAACCGAAACCCAGATGTATTAACGTGTATCGCAAATCTCTCAAATGATGAAGTTTTCACTCCGCCAGAACTTGCTAATCAAATGCTTGACTCGCTCACACAAGCTTGGGCTGAAGATAACAATGGCGCAAATCTATGGGAAGACAAGAATATTAAGTTTCTTGATCCATGTACGAAGTCAGGTGTTTTCTTAAGGGAAATAACAACACGCTTGACTATTGGTCTTGAGAATAAAATCCCAAATTTAGAAGACCGTGTTGAGCACATCTTAAGTAAACAGGTGTTTGGTATTGGTATTACAAAACTGACGAGTCTGCTAGCTAGGCGGAGCGTCTACTGCTCTAAACATGCAGATGGAGAACATTCAATTGCTAAGAGTCTTAAGAGCAGAGATGGGAAAATATGGTACGAGCGTATTGAGCATACTTGGAATGGTACAAAATGCATGTTTTGTGGATCACAAAAAAGTATTTTAGATCGTGATTTAAGTCTCGAGAACTATGCTTATGGATTTATCCATACAAATAATATCAAGAGTAGATTAAATGAGCTATTTGGAGAAGAAATGCAATTTGATGTAATTATTGGAAATCCACCTTATCAAATGAAAGGTGGAGCGGGTGGAACAAGTGCATCTTCAATTTACCAACTCTTTGTAGAACAGGCTAAGCAACTAGAGCCTAAATATTTGTCAATGGTTATACCGTCTCGCTGGCTAGCAGGTGGACGAGGACTTGACGAGTTTCGCAGGGAGATGCTTAATTCAAATAATTTGAAAAGATTAATTGATTATCCAGTTTCGAAAGAGGTTTTCCCTAATGTGGAAGTTAAGGGTGGTATTTGTTTCTTTTTGTGGGCTGGAAATCATAATGACAAATGTGAAGTTACTGTCATAAGGGGAGAAGAGTCTACTAGTTCTGACAGAATACTTAATGAATTTGATATTTTTGTACGCGATCAAATGGCCGTCAATATTCTTAATAAGGTCAGGCTTAAAGAGTATGTAGGGATAAATACTATAGTTTCTAATCGTGAACCCTTTAAAATGGAATCAAACTTTAAAGGGTTCCATAAGCACAAAAAAACTGATGATATTTCACTATATAGAATTGAATCAGGTCATAGAGTAATTGATTTTTTAGGTAAATCAAATATCGTAAAAAATTCTCACTTAATAGATAAATGGAAGGTTTTAGTACCAAAAGCTGGCTCAGATGGCGGGCAAAAAATTCCTGATAGTGTTCTTGGAAAGCCCTGGATTTCTGCGCCACCCTCTGCTTGTACTGGTTCATTTCTAGCAATTTCTACTGATTCAAAAGAAGCTGCGATAAGCATTCAATCTTATTATGCTACTAAATTTTTTAGATTTTTAGTATCACTTAGGAAAATTACTCAAGATGCTTTTAGTCATATGTATTTGTGGGTTCCAATTCAAACTTGGGATAGAGAGTGGGATGATGACGCTCTATATAAAAAATACAACTTGGACAGAGATGAGATTGAATATATTGAATCTGTTATCCGCGTCATGAGTATAGACTCAGAGGTAAACGGTGAATAAAACTATTGATCAAATTCTTTCTCCTAAGCCCCAAGTGCGTCCGCTTATCTATGCGTATAGCATTGATGACAAGGCTCACTTAGGATTGCTTAAGGTAGGTCAAACTACGCGGAATGTTAAACAACGTGTGGCTGAGCAGCTGCGAACAGCGGCAATAGCGAATTATTGTATTGAGATTGAAAGTGATGCCGTCCGTGATGATGGTACTGTTTTCAGTGACCATGAAGTGCGGGCAAAACTTGTTCAAAAGGGATTTCTTAATCCTACATTAGAGTGGATACGTTGTTCAGTAAATGATGTTAAAACTGTTATTACTGAACTCCAAACTGGTCAAAAGTTAAGTGGAACGAGACATGAAGACTTTGCTATGCGAGAAGAGCAAGCAAGTGCTGTAGATAAAACGTACGACTATTTTCATTCGATTTGGAAAGAGGATAAAAACGCTGCACCAAGATTTTTATGGAACGCAAAAATGCGTTTTGGTAAAACATTTAGTGCGTATCAACTTGCAAGAAAATTAAAATCTAAGAAGATTCTAGTCGTAACTTTTAAGCCTGCTGTCGAAGATGCATGGCAAGCAGATCTTGAAAATCATGTTGATTTTGAAGGCTGGCAATATCTTTCAAGGGCTAGTGGTGGAGATCCTACTAAAATAAAAAGCTCTAATCCATTTGTTTATTTTGGTTCATTTCAAGACTTTCTTGGTCTTGATAGTAATGGCAATATTAAAGCTAAAAATGAATGGTTACACACAATTAACTGGGATTTAGTTATTTTTGATGAGTATCATTTTGGTGCATGGAGAGAATCTGCTAAAGATTTGTTTGCATCAGATGAAGATAGAATTACTAAAGAAGAAATTTTACAAGATCATGGTAAGAAAATTAAGGACAAGATAGCTGATTTAAGTGAGCCTTTAGGTAAAGAAACTGATTTTTTACCTATCACAACAAGAGCATTTTTGTATCTATCAGGAACTCCATTTAAGGCATTATCATCAGGCGAATTTATTGAAGAGCAAATATTCAATTGGACATACACTGATGAGCAAAGAGCAAAAGAAGATTTTTCATTAAGCTTTCCTAAGAAGCGCAATCCTTACGCCGCATTGCCACAAATGCGTTTACTTACTTACCAAATGCCAGATGAATTATTGGCTGTAGCAAGTGGTGGTGAATTTGATGAATTCGACTTGAATTCTTTTTTCGAAGCTACTGGTAAAGGTAAATCTGCGACGTTTAAGCATAAAGATGATGTTCAGAAATGGTTAGATATTATTCGTGGAGGGCATTTACCTCAATCTGCTGAAATTTTAAAGATTGGAAAGCGTCCACCTTTTCCTTACTCTGATGTTCGTTTGCTACCTTATCTACAACATTCATTTTGGTTTATGCACAGCGTTAGTTCATGCCAGGCTATGGCTAATTTATTGGCTGAACGGCACAATGTTTTTTGGCATGACTATGAAGTTGTTGTAGCGGCAGGAACTTCTGCTGGTATTGGATTAGAAGCTTTACCACCAGTGCGTAATGCAATAAGTGGCGGTTTTGAAACTAAGACAATTACACTTTCCTGTGGAAAGCTAACCACTGGTGTTACGGTTGCACAGTGGTCTTCTATATTAATGTTAAGGAATCTTAAATCACCTGAAACTTATTTCCAATCTGCTTTTCGTGTGCAATCACCTTGGTCAATTAAGAATCCTAATGGAGATAATCCTAACGAAGAAGAAATCCTTAAGCCAGTTTGTTTTGTATTTGACTTTGCACCAACACGGGCATTAAGGCAGCTGTCTGAGTACGGAATAGGGTTGTCTCCAAATGAGCCTAATCCTGAAAACGCTGTTAAGGAGTTAGTCTCGTTCTTGCCTGTGCTTGCATATGACGGTGCAAATATGACGCAAATTGATGCTGGCGGAGTGCTTGATATAGCAATGGCTGGTACTTCCGCCACCTTGCTTGCACGCAAGTGGGAAAGTGCACTTTTAGTTAACGTTGATAATGAGACTTTACGTCGCGTTTTTGATAATCCAGATGCTATGGCGGCGGTTGAGAGAATTGAGGGTTGGAGAGCACTTGGTGACAACATAATTGAAACCATTATCAACAAAAGTGACAAGATTAAAGAGATTAAAGAGAAAGGTAAGGAAGGTGAGTTAACTTCTAAGGAGAAGAATGAGTTAACCGAAGAAGAGAAAGAGTACAAATCCAAACGTAAGTTAGTACAAGAAAAGCTAATCAAGTTTGCTACTCGTATTCCTGCCTTCATGTACCTGACAGACTTTAGAGAAAATACATTACAAGATGTTATTACTAAGTTAGAGCCAGACTTATTCTTAACAGTAACTGGACTTACGGTTAAGGACTTCCATTTGCTTGTTCAGCTCAGAGTTTTTAACACTGAACAAATGAACCAAGCTGTGTTTGCTTTTAGACGTTATGAAGACGCCTCATTGCGCTATACAGGCATAGAAAGTCACAAAGGCTTGTCCCACTATGGTTTGTTTAATACCGTTGTTGCGATTGAAAAGTAATCTTAAAAAATACAAGGTAACATTTTTGCTGATGTTATGACGTTAGGTAGACTAACTTTTATGGGGGCAATTTATGAATGACCGTGTTTTAGCCACAGACCTAACTGGATTACCTAAAGCCACAGAAGATTTTGTTTTGGCAATGTGTGATTTTGGATTTGGCAGAGTGCAAATTCATGGCTTCTTTGTACTTATTGGTTTTTATGCTGGTGCACCACGACCAGAGCCAGAGATAAAAGCACTTTTTAAAGCTCTGGATATTGTGATCCCAGTAGATCGAACCAAAAATGTAGACGATAGAGTTGGTCATTTTTATAATGGTTATGAACAAATACTTGGTGAGTTTTGTTATAGGTCAGGGCAAGATTTTGAGTTTAGGACTTTAGATAGCTTGGAAGACGTTAAGCTTGCTCATGTTTTAACAATATTAGAATTGGAAAATCATAATATTCTTGATGACAGTATTGAGAATATTGGAAAGCTATCAGATTCCAGTAGGCTGTACTGGTCTCTAATCACTGAATTAGGTGTCTTAACTTTAAATAATAATCGCCCGTTAACAGATGCGTTTTCTTGTGGGATTTTCCAAACACAACTCCTCTGCCAATTTGACGTAAATGGCACGCACCAAGTATCTGCGTTACTGAAGACTTATTTACCCATTTTCCTAGGAGAGTTGTTTCAAACAATGGAACATAACCAACTTGATTACTGCTCTCAACTTAATCAGTCACAAATACCTTTATTGAAGTTAATGCGCCCTATGGATAGTGTGTATGCTCGTGATATGTGGGGGTTTCAGTCATGGCTTTTTTATGAAAACCAAAAGCCTATTGCAGAAGTCGAACATTACGATGCCATTCAATGGCATAAATGGGTTGTTAAAACGGCATTAAAATTCAGTAATACTTACCCGAGTGACCTGAAGGCCTTCAGTCAGTCAGGGCTCATGACTCATGGCGGTCTTTATGGTATCCCACTTTGGAGTGACGAAGTCTCTGAGTTTAATCTCTGTAATGAGTTCATAAAAGAAATATGGGGCTATGATGTTTCAGACTTAAGAAACCATATTGAACTATTGGAATATAAAGCGTTAGTCACTCATACAGTCTATTCCTCTCTCACATCTAGTCGAGAACAGATGCACTGATTTATTTACACTTTTGTTCAAATATAAAAACTACTTTACACTACCTTAGTTCCTACTTTTCGCTACTGTCGGCATTTATTCACTCCTACTTTAAATGGCTGGCTTGTATAGGTTGTTCTATTTGCCCTCTACTTAGAAACGCCAAATATCTACTTTCTCTACCTTAGATTAGATCGTTGCGCCACTGAGCCTTCTCTAAAAGACGTTAGTTTTGAAATACTTCAGGTCCTTTAATGCAGACTATTGAGAGTATTTGGGTGGCCTAAGACTCCCCACTTAACTCTCCACTTTAGGCCCACCCCACTTTAGCTTTTTAAAAGACGAAGTGGGGAGCGCTGCAGGTCAATGGTCACAGGCTCTTAAGCCCATAAACACCCTTTTTACCCACTTATTTTGTATAGGCACAAAATGTGGGTGGGTAATGATTAATTCCCCACTTCTTATAAAACTCCCCAGTTGTTACCCACTTTTATCCCCACCTTTGCATCCCATTAAAATAGTATCGTTTTCTAAGTGGAGGTGACCGTCTTCAATCAGTTTAGTAAGCCAACGTGAAAAATGATTTACGTTAATTTCTTGGACTTTTAGGTCGTCAATAATTAATGCCTTGTTGGTAGAATGTCCAGCCTGTGTGCGGCTTCTTACAGCTTGCCATATTGCTTCATGGTTTCGTGTCATATGACTGGCTTTTGGAGTTTCTTCATTATCTTTGGGCTGCCTTCCTACTGAGTTTAAGCATAAGGAATTAACATCGTCGCCATCTGAGTCTTTGCGAATGTGGACGCTGATTAAGTCATAGGCCCTGGTGTCTGGCTGCTCGGCATCTTTCATCTTGGAACATGTCAGCACTAGCGCTTGTTCTCCCTCACCATCACGGCTTACTCGATACTCAACATCGAGGGCTGCAGGTAATGAGCTGGAACCACGTCCACCACTATCTGCGTTCTTGCCTGAGTGATGCACAACTAATACAGTGGCCCCTGTAAGCTGTTTAATGGTGTCACAGCCCTGAATGAATGCACCCATATCTCTTGATGAGTTTTCATCATTTCCCCCGTAGCAGCGAGCAAGTGTATCAAGAATGATTAGTTTTAAACCTTGACCGGTCTTAGTTTCAATCTCATGGCAATACTCAATCATTGTTTTAATCTGATCACTATCGGCAGGGAATATGGGTGCAGGTAATCGAGCCAGGTTATCTAGGTTTGTGACTTTATGTTTTAACTCCCATGCTCTAATCCGCTGTGTTACGCCAAAGCCACCCTCACCAGCAACATACAGCACGGCCCCTTGCTTAACCTTATGCCCATCCCAATCTTTGCCAGTGGCAATGTGACAAGCCCAATCTAGGGCTAAGAAGCTCTTATAGCTGCCACTTGGTCCGTAAATGCTGACAAATGAGCACTCGGGTATCAGCCCTTTGATTACAAAAGACTGTTCTTTGTCGTATCCCATGGAGCCATATTGAAGCTCTACCTTTGGTGGTTTAATTGGTAGCGCGTCCACTTCGGCCAAAGTCGTATTGATTTTTGAAGCTAGATTATTCATTTAATACGCCCTCAATCTTGCTTATACGTTGGTGTCCAAGGTGGCGGCGATTCTTTTCTTTAGCCGTAAGTGAGCGCTCATTTTTTTCTGCAGAGTCTATTACAGCGACTTGAATACGCTCCCTTAGCAAAACTTCTTCGTAACGTTTTCGTTTACCCTCGGTCAATTTTATAGAGGTTAGCTTTTGATGAAATAGGTCAGACATATCAAGTCCAACTGTGGCCGCTACATGTTTAGTTTCACACCCAGCAAAACAGTGCAGTAGTAATCGGTCATCAGTTTCATTAATAGCTAGACTAGGGGATCTGTCTTTGTGGGCAGGGCAGAGAGCCATCCATTTCCCATTGTTGCCAACAACATTTTGAAATCTATCGAGCACGTCTAGAGCTTTCACTAAAAAGTCTCCCGATCTGTCATCCATGCCTCAATATCCGACGCTTTCCACCTCACCATGTTTGCACCAAGGCGCACAGGCTTTGGAAATTTACCTTCTTTAATCCATCGGTAGATTGTGGCGGGTGAAACTTTGAATAGTTTCTCTAGCTGGTGGCGGGTTTGGTAGGGACTGTCAAATTCAATAATCATCGTGTCTTCCTCTAAGTTATAAGTGCTTTTATAAGCGCTTGAGAATGACTTTATGTTATTGATTTAGATGTAAATAGAGCGCTTACGCGCTATAGCGGAAGTATGCGCGCAAAGATATAGGTTTGCGCGTAGACCCACATTATTTATTCATTTTCGTATGAGCTAATATCCAGCTATAAATAGTCTCGTGGGCTTGGAAATCATCATTCCAGAGCCATCCAATAGTTTCCCCATACGCCTTGACTTCGTTATGGATTTTTCTAGCCGCATCCTTTTTACTTTTCCACGTCTTTTCACTATATAGAGAAATGGCATACTTTTTGGTGTCTTGGCTTTTTTTATGTCTCATTTTAACGGCACTCCTATTTTGAGCGACGCTGGCAGTCATAGCTATGGTGCAAGCCCCATGAAATAGTGAAGCAAAGGCTACTTCGCATAAATTCAATAGTGGTTTAAGGTCACCTTCGAATGCACCCTTTATAGCAGGGCTATAAAGTTCCTCTAATACCTCCAAACACATGGTTAATTGTTGGTATGGTTGCGAACCATTATTCTCAGATCGTCCGTCAAAAACCCATATCAAATACTCGGCAGAAAATAGGCGTAATGAATGGATAACATGAGTTATCGCCACAAAAGCTATCTTGCAAGTGGAATTCAGATCAGCTTCAACAGCTGTTCTAGCAACGTCTTTTTTAGACATTTCGGCTAATGCTAAAGCCGAGACGCACTCTGCTAAGATTTCCACAGAATCAGCTTTGTATTGAAGTGGAATTGGGTCTGCTTGGTTTAATGTAGATGCCAAGCGAGTCTCTGCCTCTTTTGACCATTCTTTGTATGTATTCTCACCTAATGCTTCTTTGCCAGAGTAAAGAAGCACAAGCTTTTTTATGTAAAGTGGATCTTTGTCTTCATTTTTTATTGGTATTTGGTCTTTGATTTTAGCCCAATTTATTAAAAGCGCCCTTGTATTTTGTTCCATCTCACATCCCTGTGACCTACAAAAATAGATACTATGTCAGAGCGGGTAGGTATGCCGCCTTTTCGGTAATGAACCTAGACATAGTGAAACTGATTAGTTAATAGCTCGTAAGCCGCTGGTGTTTGCTGTCATACTCATGTTGCCAGTAGCAGCTTCATCTATTCGATTGCTCCACCAGTCCATCATTATCCTGCGCCTTGGAAGGTACTTGGCGTGGTTGTAGCTCCTGCGGGTTTCGTTAGGGTCTATGTGAGCAAGTGCCATTTCAATGATGTCAGAATCAAAGGCTTCTTCATTAAGTGTGGTGCTTGCTAGGGCTCGCATACCATGGGCAGTAAGCATGCCTTTAAACCCCATACGTTTGAGAGCCACGTTAGGTGTGCCCTCGCTTGCATGGCGTAAAGGGTCACGTTGGCTAGGGAATACATGTTCCATGTGGCCACTGATAGGGTGCATTACTTCTAGCAAAGTTAGAGCCTGGGCTGTAAGAGGTACAACATGCTCCCGTTTCTTCTTCATGCGCGCTGATGGTATGGTCCAGATCTTTTCATCTAGATTTATTTCTTCCCACCTAGCCCCGGCTGATTCACCTGGGCGAACCATGGTATGTAATTGCCATTCAATCATGACGCGCGTGGGTAGCTTAATACTAGCCCTGTGAAGTGTTTCCATTAATAAGGGTAATTGGTTAGGTTCTAAAGTTGGGTTGTGTTGTTTGATTGGGTTGGCAAAGCTCTCTCTAATACCTGCTAATGGGTTGTGGTGTATAACGCCAGTATTAACTGCAAAGGTCATTATCTCGTTAAGTCGCTGGCATAAACGCTTTACAGTTTCTAAGTTGCCTCGGGCTGCTACGGGGTTGATTACTTCAATAACAATAGGCGCATCAATTTGGCTTATGGGACGGCTGCCGAGCCTCGGGAATATGTGTGAATCAAGAGAGCGCCAAACATCTTTTGCGAAGTCCTCTGTGATCTTGGTCTTCTTTACTTCAAACCACTTAGCAGCCACCAATTCTAATGTGTTGGTTTTGCTAGCCTGTTCTTCTCGACTTTTTGATGTCCGAGCCTCTATGGGGTCAATATCCTTTGCCAGTAGGTTAAGGCAGTTTGTATGCTCATCTTGAACGTCTTTGATTGAGAGGTTGGGATAGTTACCCAGCTTAATAGCAGTGCGCACTCCAGTGAAGGGGCGCTTATATCTTAAAACCCATTCTTTTGTCCCACTAGTGCGGACACGTAGTGATAAACCTTGCCCATGAGATAGTGAATATTCCTTATCTTTAGGCTTGGCGTATCTTATCTGGATGTCAGTTAATGTAGCTGCTAGTTTGGGCATAACAAAGCCTTTATGGGTACACGTGCTTTAGGTGCAATGTGAGTGTGTACCCAAGAGTGTACCCATAGCTGTGAGCTTCAGCAAGGCTGAGTAAGGTCGTATGAGAATACTTCAGGCATAAAAAAGCCCCGAAACCCTTATTTTGTTGGGGTAACGAGGCTAATTGTGAGTCTCAATAAGAACGCTTGAAGCTCGTGTGTGGTGGAGATGGGGGGAGTCGAACCCCCGTCCGCCAGTCCTCTGCCATTGGCTCTACATGTTTAGATCACTTTATTGTTTTAACCTGCCGCGGCCCAAGTGTCAGGGCGCATAAGGCGATCTCGATTGGTTTTAGGGTTTTCTCCACGAGCGAGGAGTCCACACGATCCTGTTCTGCGAGCCACTTCACAACCGTTTACAGGCATCCGGTGATCAGTGTAAGCGGGATTTAGGCCGCTAGTGCGTAGTTTTCGTCGTTTGCGACTATAACTTTTGCAAGGTGGGATTTACGAGAAACCTTACATTCTCGACATGCACCGCAGGGTTTGTAACCAACGTCGAATCCAGTCATCCCCTTAGTAGGAAGCGATTATAGCAGCATTGGAGAAATAAGGGTGTTATTTGAGTGGCTTACAAGGGGGAAAAGTCATTCAGGGCTGAAAAGTCTATGACCTTAGGGCGCTTGGACAGCTGGGTGGTTATTAGACTCCAGCCTGTGATTGCCTATAAAGCTATGCTTAAGCTTTCATTAAGATGCGGTGTTTCTGTTTGCTCCAATCACGTTCTTTTTCTGTAGCGCGTTTGTCGTGAAGCTGCTTACCTTTAGCGAGGGCAATTTCACATTTAACCCGATGGCCTTTCCAGTATAGGGCTGTGGCCACTATGGTGTGACCAGTTTGCGATGACGACGCAAACAAACGGGCAATTTCTTTTTTATTTAACAATAGTTTACGTTCGCGTCTGGGTTCTGCAACCACGTGCGTACAGGCTGTCATTAGGGGTGAAATGTGCGCCCCCACCAAAAAGGCTTCGCCGGCCTTCATCACTACATATGAGTCGATTAAGTTTGCACGCCCATCACGGATACTTTTGATTTCCCAACCAGTTAATACCAAGCCTGCTTCGATACGCTGGTCTAAATGGTATTCGAACTTGGCCCGCTTGTTGAGCGCAATAGTACCTGTGGAAGATTTTTGAGTTTTTGATTTCTTAGCCATGGGCGCATTCTACCTCAAGCCAGAATCGGCTGCAGTGTCATTTGTGTAATAATTGATGATATTGCTTTATCGGGTGTTGTTTTAACCTTAATATAGGCGTTTTCCCAAGAGTAAAGGCTGTGACTTCAATAAATCGTTCTGCTTTGGTCATGCATTCTGCTGCGCGCATGTTTGCATTGGTGAATGACGTGAAGCGCTACCCTGAATTTCTAGACGGCTGTGTCAAGGTCGATGTAATAGAGTCTTCTCTTGCGGCGATGACGGCGCGCTTATATTTGAGTAAAGCCGGTCTAAGTTACCAGTTTGTAACACGCAACATCTTGTTAGCGGATGAGAAAATTTCCTTGGAGTTAGAAGATGGTCCGTTTGATTATCTCCGGGGTAGTTGGGTATTTACACCGCTGAGGGAAGATGCCTGTAAAGTAGAGATGGTCTTAGAGTTTGGCGTGACCGGCCTTAAGGGTAAGGCTTTAAGTGGGTTGTTTAGCCCTATTGCCGCCAACATGGTGGACGCCTTTTGTAAACGAGCGGATAACTTATTCGAGTGAGAACAACGTGACAGAATCAACAGACATGATACATGTGGAGGTGGCATTCGCACTCCCAGATGAACAAAAAATCATCGCCTTAGAAGTGCCTCAAGGCACTACCGTATATGATGCAGCTATACTGTCGGGCATTACTGACCACTTTGAGGGTCTAGAACTTACTGGAACTCCAATGGGCATTTTTGGTAAAGCCGTTAAAAAGCCCCAAGAAGAAAAAATGACGCAGGGTCAGCGGGTAGAGATATACCGCCCACTGACTATTGATCCTAAAGTGGCTAGGGCTAACCGAGCGGCCAAAGCAGCAGACAAAGCCAAACAGGCTAAGCAAGAAGATTAAGGAAGTTGTTTATTTCTCAAGCTATTGATCGATAGTGACAACACGGCCTTGATCAAAAATGACCCTTAGTTTCCGTTCTTCAATGGTTCCATCACCAAAACGATATTGGTAAACGTAATCCCAGTGATTGGGGTTAAAGGTATCTACGACTAGGGGGGTGCCCATGACATACTGCACCTGTTTCTTGGTTAACCCAGGCCGCAGTAATTCTACCATCTCATCGGTGATGAGATTACCCTGCTGAACATCAATTTTATGAACACTGGGGAACGTTAGACTTTCCATAGTGGAGCAACCACTAGTAAGCGCGATAAAAAGAGACGTGATAAGATAGCGTTTCATTAGCCAGTTCTGTGTGTATAGACGTTAGCTCAGAATCATACCTGAATCCCACAACAGTCTAAAGAGTGTAACCATTACTATGGCGACAGAAAGTCAAGAATTACGCAAAGCAGGGCTAAAAGTGACCCTGCCCCGTGTCAAAATTTACCATATGTTGGAACAAGCAACAGAAGGTGACCACTGGAGTGCTGAAGATATATACAAACTGCTCATGGAGCAAGGTGAAGACGTTGGTTTAGCCACAGTTTATCGTGTGTTAACCCAGTTTGAAGCGGCGGGTTTGGTGGTGCGTCATCATTTTGAAGGGGGTAACTCGGTATTTGAGTTGGCTACCGAAAGTAGCCATGACCATATTGTGTGCATTAAATCGGGGCGCATTAAGGAATTTAATGATCCCGTGCTTAATAAGCGTCTAGAAGAAATTGCAACAGAATTAGGTTACGAACTCACTAGCCGTACCGTATATTTGTATGGTGTTAGTGAAGACTAACTCTATTAATATTAGCTCAATCTATTACAGTCGAACCCCAGTCTAATCCTAATTCAGAGTGGGGGTTTGGAGTTAGTGTAGCAATGCGCCCGTACCCAACATTTCTTTGGCGTGAGCTAGCGTTTGTTGGGTCAGCTTAACCCCACCTAGCATGCGTGCAATTTCTTGTATTCTTTGATCTTCATCTAAAGCCGATACTTGGGTTTGTGTGGCTTCACCATTGTTAGACTTACTTACCTGCAAATGGTGCTGGGCTTGACTGGCGACTTGAGGTAGGTGGGTGATGCATAGCAATTGGCAGTGTTGGCCTAGCTGAGATAATAGTCGGCCCACAATTTCTGCGGTCGCACCACCAATACCCACATCCACCTCATCAAAGATGAGACTGGGGGTGATACTAGTCGTTGCGATGACCACCTGTATGGCTAAACTGATGCGAGATAACTCACCTCCAGACGCGATCTTGGCCAAGGGTTTGGCACTTTGGCCCGGGTTGGTGCTGATAAGGATTTCTATGTCATCCCGCCCCTGTGGTTGCAAGCGAGAGTCTGACTTGGTTTGTAGACTTAGCTCTAATCGGCAGTTGGGCATACCTAACAAAGTCAGTTGCTCACCAACCGCTTTTTCGAGCTGTTTGGCTGCTGCTTGTCTTACTTTAGTGAGGCTGGTGGCTGCAGCATCGTATGCTTCTGTAAGGGCAGCTTGCTGCTCATGAATGGCTTCTAGCTGACCCTCTTGATCTTGATTCTGTTGTAGTTGCTGTTGTAATAGCCCCAAATGCTCTGGTAGATCTGCCGCTTGAATTTTGTGTTTTCTTGCCATGCTATAAATCTGATCTAAACGGTGCTCTAGTGTTTGCAGTCGAGCGGGGTCTTCATCGAACCCCTGCAGAAAATTTTGTAATTCAATCTGACTCTCTTCTATTTGTATGGAGGCACTAGCAAGCATGTCCACTGCTGATTGCAGGTGAGAGCTATGCTGGCTAAAGTTTTGCAGTTGCTGTTGCCAGCGTTGCAAACAGGCCGCAGGGTCGTCTCCCAGTGGGTTATCAGGCAGAGTACTACGCACTGCTTGAAGCAGTTGGTCTGCATTGGCACGTTGCTTGTGTTCTTGCTCTAAAGCTAATAGCTCATTATCTAGCAGGCTCAACTGTTCAAGCTCATCTACTTGATACTGCAAAAGTTGTTGTTCGGCTTCAGACAGCTGTTGGCCACCGGTGAGGGCTTTGATCTGACGATCGAACTCAAGCCATTCATGGCTAATTGCGGCCACGGCCTCTTGTTTTTTTGGGTAATTTCCAAAGGCGTCTAATAAAGTTTGGTGACTATCTCTGCCCAGTAGGTGCTGGTGCTCATGCTGACCATGTATGTTGATCAGTTGTTTACCAAGCTCCTTGAGAGCAGCGATATTGACTGGGTTACCATTAATATACCCCCTAGAGCGACCGTCCTGATTCACAATACGGCGCAGTATGCAGGTATCTGGATCTTCAGCTGCCGCCAGATGTTTGGCTGATAAATAATCTTTTACCTGTGGCAGTTGGCTTAGGTCAAAAACTGCGTGGATGTCGGCTTTTTCAGCACCTTGTCGTACACAACCTGATTCAGCTCTATCGCCTAAGGTTAAACCAAGTGCGCCTAGTAGTATGGATTTTCCAGCACCTGTTTCACCGCTAATGGCGGTCATTTTATGGCTAAAATCCAAGTGTAAGAAATCGACTAGAGTGTAGTGATGAACAATTAGCTGTTGCAACATGATAGCTGCTCCGGTGAATTATTGTACTGGCAGTATAACCAGTACTGTTGTTATGTCCAGTATATTTGCAGTGGCTTTGTTATTTTTTTTTAAAAGCCTATAAAAGGGTGTCGAAATTGCTTGAATCACGCGTTGGTGTCCCCATATACATTGGCAGTCAAGTGGCCTTAAGGTAAAGGTTGCGAAAGTTATTACAAGGGAGACACGAATGAACGAGCAAGACCAGCCATCCGAAACTGAAGTTGAAATAGAAATCAATGGGGCTGAAGAAAGTGTTGAAACGCCTGTTGAAGAAGTTTTACAAGAGCTTACTGTTGAGTCAGTCCAGGCCGAGCTAGAACTTGCCTTGGCTAGAGTAGATGAGCAACAGGCAGACGTGTTGCGAGCGCAAGCCGATGTGCAGAATATTCGCCGTCGTAGTGAGCAAGATGTGGCTAAGGCGCATAAATTTGGCCAAGAAAAACTCATGACTGAAGTGGTTTCTTTATTGGATAACCTAGGCCGTGCAATTGACGCTGCTGGCGCTGAGGGCGCAAGCCTAGAAGTGTTACTTGAAGGTGTCGAAATGAGCCAAAAGATGCTCTTAAGTGGCCTTAAGAAATTCAATGTAGACCAGTTAGATCCCCATGGTGAGCCCTTTGATCCAGAACTACATGAGGCCATGACAGCGGTGCCTAATCCAGATTTAGAGCCCAACACAGTGATGGAGGTTTTTCAAAAAGGCTACACCCTAAATGGACGTCTTGTGCGCCCAGCCATGGTTGTGGTTTCTAAATAGAAAAATTACGGCTTTTTAACTTGTAATCGAAGCAAAAGGCCATACATAAGAGCACAAGCAAATAACGCTAAGCCCAAGGTTAAACCTAACCTAACCCTGCTAGCGTGGCTGAGCAGAATTGAATCAAAACCCCTAACAGGGTGAATTAAGAATTGGAGTTTTTGATGGGAAAGATCATTGGTATCGACTTAGGCACAACCAACTCATGTGTGTCTGTTTTAGATGGTGGTAGCGCCAAAGTAATTGAAAATGCTGAGGGCGACCGCACCACCCCGTCCATTATTGCATTTGCAGCAGATGGTGAAATCTTGGTAGGGCAGTCTGCCAAGCGTCAGGCCGTGACTAACCCGGTAAATACCTTATTTGCAATCAAACGTTTGATCGGTCGAAAATTTAAAGACGAAGTCGTGCAAAAAGATATTAAAATGGTGCCTTACAAAATCGAGGCGGCTGATAATGGTGATGCGTGGGTTAACGTCAATGGCGAGAGCAAAGCCCCACCGCAGGTGTCTGCTGAAATTTTGAAGAAGATGAAAAAAACAGCTGAAGATTATTTAGGCGAAGCCGTGACTGAAGCCGTAATTACCGTGCCTGCTTACTTTAATGATTCTCAGCGTCAGGCCACTAAAGATGCTGGCCGTATTGCTGGCCTTGAAGTAAAGCGCATCATTAACGAGCCAACTGCGGCTGCATTGGCTTACGGACTTGATAAGAGCCGTGGCGATTCTACCATTGCTGTGTACGACCTAGGCGGTGGTACTTTTGATATTTCAATTATTGAAATTGCCGACGTCGATGGCGAAACTCAGTTTGAAGTATTAGCAACCAACGGCGACACATTTTTGGGTGGTGAAGATTTCGACCTGCGCTTAATTGAGTTCTTAGCCTCTGAATTCAAGAAAGAGTCTGGCATTGATCTGCATAATGATCCGTTGGCCTTGCAGCGTCTTAAAGAAGCAGCAGAAAAAGCCAAGGTTGAATTGTCTAGCTCAAATCAGACTGATGTTAACCTGCCTTACATTACCGCAGATGCGTCTGGCCCTAAGCATTTAAACGTTAAAATTTCTCGGGCTAAATTAGAGTCTTTGGTTGAAGATTTGGTTTCTGGTACGTTAAAGCCCTGTGCCCAAGCTCTTAAAGATGCTGGCTTAGACGCGAGTGAAATTAATGAAGTTATTATGGTGGGTGGCCAGAGCCGCATGCCTTTAGTGCAAACTGAAGTCACCAGCTTCTTTGGTAAAGAGCCACGTAAAGACGTGAACCCTGACGAAGCGGTAGCCATGGGTGCAGCCATCCAAGGTGGCGTATTGGCAGGCGACGTGACCGATGTGTTGTTACTAGACGTGACGCCTTTGACTTTAGGCATTGAAACTATGGGTGGCGTCATGACTTCGGTCATCGACAGGAACACCACTATCCCAACCAAAAAATCGCAGGTATTCTCTACGGCAGACGATAATCAGGCAGCGGTTACTATTCACGTGTGCCAAGGCGAGCGTAAGCAAGCCACGCAGAATAAGTCTTTAGGGCGTTTTGATCTGAGCGATATTCCTCCAGCGCCGCGTGGCATGCCACAAATTGAAGTGAGCTTCGACATTGACGCTAACGGAATCTTGAATGTGTCTGCTAAAGATAAAGGCACCGGCAAAGAGCAGTCCATCATCATTAAAGCGTCCTCTGGCTTGAGCGATGAAGAAATCGAACAAATGGTACAAGATGCTGAGGCGAATGCTGCAGAAGACCAGAAGTTTGAAGAAATGGTGCAGGCTCGCAATACAGCTGATGGCATGGTTCACTCGTCAAAGAAGATGATTGAAGAAGCGGGTGACAAAGCCACAGACGAAGAAAAGGCGGCTATGCAAACAGCCATTGATGCGCTCGAAGAAGCCTTAAAAGGTGAAGACAAAGAAGCTATTGAAACTGCAACTGCTGCTTTAACGGAAGCCTCAGCTGCTATTGCTCAAAAAATGTATGCTGAAGATGCTGCAGCTCAAGGTGATGCCGAAGCTTCAGGAGACGCGGGTGCAGATGATGCAGTTGATGCAGAGTTTGAGGAAGTGAAAGACGAAGCCAAAGATGAAGACAAAAAGTAAGCGTATACGCCTGCTAGTGCCTCTTGGTTAAGGCGCAATTTTATAACGCGGGGCTTATGCCCTGCGTTCTTGTATCTGCTTCTAGTGGTAAAAATACATCAGAAGCTCAGTGGAATAACTATGTCTAAACGCGATTTTTACGAAGTTCTTGGCGTGGCCAAAGGCACCGATAAAAAAGAAATTAAAAAAGCTTTTCGCCGCATGGCGATGAAGTATCACCCTGATCGTAATCCTGGCGATAAGGCTGCAGAAGCTAGTTTTAAAGAAGTGAACGAAGCTTACGAGATCCTTTCAGACGACCAAAAGAAAGGCGCCTATGATCAATATGGTCATGCGGGTGTTGATCCTAATGCACGAGGTGGCGCTGGCGCAGGTTTTGGTGATGTATTTGGTGATATGTTTGGCGACATTTTTGGTGGCGCTGGAGGTGGTGGCCGATCCAGTGTGCAGCGTGGTTCTGACTTGCGCTACACCATGGATTTAAACCTTGAGCAGGCCGTGCGTGGCACCACAGAAGAAATTCGTATACCGACCCAAGTTGAGTGTAAACCCTGTGATGGTTCTGGCGCTAAACCTGGTACCAGCAGCAAGACCTGTAGCACCTGTAATGGCCAAGGCCAAGTGCGCATGCAGCAAGGCTTTTTCTCGGTGCAGCAAGCCTGCCCAACTTGTCATGGTAACGGTAAGGTGATTAGTAGCCCCTGTGGTTCTTGTCATGGTGAAGGCCGAGTGCAAGAATATAAAACCCTGTCAGTTAAAATTCCACCCGGTGTGGATACGGGTGATCGTATTCGTTTAACAGGCGAAGGTGAAGCCGGTGGTAATGGGGGCCCAAGTGGCGACTTATATGTGCAGGTGTCTGTGCGAGAGCATAAAATATTCACCCGCGATGGCAAAAATTTATACTGTGAAGTCCCCATTAGTTTTACTGATGCGGCTTTGGGTGGCGAAATTGAAGTGCCAACATTAGATGGCCGTGTTAAGTTAAAAATCCCTGAAGGTGCTCAAAGCGGTAAAATGTTCCGCCTGCGTGGTAAGGGCGTAACTCAAGTGCGGGGGGGTGGTCAAGGCGACCTCATGTGCCGTGTGGCTGTTGAAACGCCGGTGCATCTAAACAAAGAGCAAAAAGACTTATTGCGCAAATTCCATGACACAATGGAAGCGACTAAAGGTAAGCATTCACCTAAAAAATCGTCTTGGTTTGAAGGTGTGAAAAATTTCTTTGAAGATGGCTAGTGGCGTAAAGGCCTTGTAACATCGTTGACATGAGTCTGACATGTGTCATGTTCAATATTGTCTAGTAAGGCACAGGGGTAAAATATGACACGCATTGCAGTAATGGGCGCCGCTGGGCGCATGGGTAAGGTGCTAATTGAAGCTGTGCATCAGGCTCCTGACGTGAGCCTG
>Ga0209815_1000681_pt1 | contig 24647 bp, 26 predicted proteins | sample CoawatmetaG00DNA_FD_187507 | JGI IMG/M metagenome (GOLD analysis project Ga0209815, IMG submission 187507) | Marine microbial communities from the West Antarctic Peninsula - Coastal water metaG002-DNA (SPAdes) (version 2) | ecosystem: Environmental > Aquatic > Marine > Coastal ...
ATATATATATATATTGATTGCCACTCCAACTATTTTATGTTATTCATTTGAATTTATATTATGTATATTTATTTTTAAAAGTTAACAATATTGTATACTTTTATTCCATTGTATTGCCATAAACAGGTAGGAGCACGGTTGGTGTTGTGCCTCTTACTTTTGCTATTTCTAAAACTTTTTTAGATAATTCAGGGTCAATTTTACCACTCATATAAATTTTAGCAAGAATAGTAGTAGACATCTTTTTTTTGAACTCTTTTTCAGTAAATCTTTGTAAAAATTTAGTTAAATTTAATTCAGGAGTGCTTGTTGTTGAATCAGGGTTAGGTTGAAGTGTTGGAAATATATGAAATCCATTATCATCGCCATCATTATGATATGTCATTTTTGGGTCTAAACCAATATATTTAAACCATTTATTTAATATAGTTCTTAGTTCTTTGGATACTATATCAGTTTTTGCTCCGTGTGATTCATTTGTTTTATAATTATTTCTAATAATTGTAGATTTTGATTTTTCAATAATAATATAATTATGTTTCATTGTGAGTGGATTACTGGGAAGTTTACTTTGTTTATTAAATTGTCTTTTAGAAATATATTTTAGTGTAGCAATTTCATTTCTTACTGGTAGTTCTAAATAAATATTCAATAATACATATGCCATAGCAAAACTATATTCTTTGTCAGGAGGGTTTGGATTACCATTTTCTCCGCCGTGTTTTGCCATAATTCTATTTGCTTGGGATTTCATAGTTTTAACTCTTGAATGTAGTTCAGTTGCTGTCATAAATTGTTCTTGTTGGGAAGGAGTTAATGAATTGGTTTCTTTTGATACTTTATATTCATCATTTACTTTTTTAACAAGATTATCATAAATCATATATTCAGGGAATGTAGACCATAATGCTACATCATTTGCTCCACCATTTACACCTTCAATATATATCATTAAAGCAACATAATAATTCCTTGCCGTAGAATCCTTTACATCCATATCTTTTATAACTTTCAAAATATATTGAGTATCATTTACCCAAGAAGTATCATCAGGGTCATCAATCATATTTGGATGTGCTAACATTATTTTACTGATTAATCGTTTATATGCTTTAATTGAGGATTCGGCACTTTTTGGGCGAGCATCCTGAATAATTTGGGATAGTTTATCGGTCATTTTATACTATTAATATAAAAAATCCTTTTAAATATTTTCAAATTTATGAATTTTTTTGATTTTTTAACTCCCAATAACTGCCTAACCATCCATTTTTACGTTCGGGCAACTTATTTGTTATAGCACGAACCCCATTTATTTCTTTTTTGATATGAACTATTTCTTCCAAAATTATATTTTGTTTTTCTGTTATGACTTCTAATTTATTTAAGATATCATTTAATAGAGTTATTCGGTTTGGGTGAACGTCCATATCTTTATATTAGATTATATTTTTAAATTTTAAATATACAATATTGTATACTTTTTTATGACAAAAATGGATGATTTCAGCATTGACCAATTAATGTTATTTGTTGTTGGAGCATTGGGTGCTTTGGGTGCTTTATGTTTAATAATTCAAAAAAGTAAATGTAAAACTTGTTGTTGGGGTTGTATTACAAGAGATGTAGATGCTATTATTGCCGAGGAAAGATTACAAATGACTGGACATACAGGTCGTAGTCCAATAGTTGAAAGGTCTAAAACAAATTTAGATTTAAAATTAAAAGAAGAAATTAAAGAAAAAACTTAACATTATTGTATACTTTATTTATAAGAAAACCTTTCCTGTCTTATGGTCGGCATATAACATAAATGCTCCGCGAGCATTACCCCGCCCGTCCACTTTAACATTACGTTTTAAATATGGTCTTTTGCCTCCTAATGAAGCAGTATCTCGTGGCACCACTGGTTCTGTATATTCCATTGTAGTTCCAGGCAATATTTTACCTCTTGTGGAATATTTCTTTTTAACACGTTGGAATTGTGGAACAACCCTGGCAGAATTTGGACCAGCAACACGCCCTGAAATTAATTGTTGTCTTGCTATTTTTTGAGGCACAGTTTTAGCATTCTGTTTAGGTTTTGCCTTTTTCCTATCTTTTTTAGGCATAGCAGAATCTTTCATTGTTGAACCATCAGGCATTTTATGAGTGCCTTTCTTTTCTACTTTTTTACCTAATTTCTTAATAGTAGGTTTACCTGAGGGCACTGCCTGAGTTAATTTTTCATATTTAACAGGTTCTTTTGCTTTCTCCTTTGCTTTCTCCTTTGCTTTCTCAGGAGGTTTGGCATCTTGATTTGCTTTATCAGCATCTTTTCGTTCTTTTCTAAATTTAAGTAATTTTTCATATTCAGGAAAATCATCACCTAATATTTCTTTAATTTTCTTAACACTACCTTTTTGTAATTTTAATCGGCGTCCACCTCTTGTGCCTGTGGTTAATTTTTCACTGACTAATGCTGGATATTTTTCAACTAATTCTTTGGTTAAAGCAACTTCTTTATCTGCTTTGGATTTCATTGCTTTTGGCATCTTTTTCGGGGGCATTTTATTAGTAGTTAGATTTTTTTTATTTATAGGAAAAACAACATTACCAGATTTCATTTTGGTGGAACGAAAGGTTAATTGTGATTCAGGAATCTTTGGCATTTATTATAGTAATTTATTTTAAAAAGTATACAATATTGTTAACTATTTGATTTTCTTATGTGAAACATAACAATAGTTTTACCAGTAAGATTATCACTTAAAGTTTCATCAGGATTAACTAAACTTACAGAAAAATCATTTATTCTCATATTTTCAGTATTATGTAATTTAACATATACTCGTTCGTGTGGTTCATAAAACAAACCACCGAATTCTGTGCCACTATTATCAAACCGAGGCAAATGATATAATATTTTACTTACACCATTTGTTTGACCATTAATTGTTCTTTGTAAAAAATTATTTAGTCTAACAAATATAGAATTAGTTGAAACCATTTGAGGTATATTACTTGATTTATATGTTTCACTTGTTGTTGTAGAAGCATTTGGGACATCTAAAAGTGGGTTATTTTCAAAACCTAATAATTCAGTAGCATTTGCTCCTGGTGTTGGATAATAACCAAACTCATCATCTTCTTTATTACTATCTGTAAGAATTAAAGCACAACCAATATTACTGGCACTATTCTTTATAGCACCTGAGGCATTTAATCCAATTTGAACATAATTTTCATCCTTATTATCACCATCATAATCAAACATCTGCCTCATATCTACTGTTTTTCCATATTCACCACATTGACCTCTAAAATATAATTTACACCACCAATCCCAATCACTCAATCCATTTACAAATGTTCCGTCCATAAAAGCACCTGTATCACGATTATTGCCATAAATGAAACCAGTTGGTTTACTACCCTGAAATTCTTCAATAGTTAAATATTTATTATCATCCCTAACTCTCATTTTTGGGTAAATATACCTTGTAGTTGCTGAACCTGGTTTTAGATTTTTTAGTTTAGAAGCATTTGTGCCTAATACTAAATTTAAAACAGTTCCTGCTCCCTTATTATCAATAACATCAACCCTCATTTGCTCATTATTCATTGTAAATCTAATTTTTTGTGGTTTTAATTCAGTATATGAACCTGATACATCAAATAATTCAACCAATGAAGAAGATGACCCACCGCCTGTTGTATAATCAAACTCTTTAAGTGTATAAAAATCAGTAGGAGTGCCTCCCTCAACATTTCCTCGGGAAGAATCAATAACAGAATGAAATAATCTTAAAAAATATTTTTGACCACCTGCCGATGCGGGTCTTGGGTCAAAAACAGATTTAGCAACCCAATCAAAATAACTCGTTCCAGCAGGAGCAGAATAAACATTTTGGTCGCTGTAAATTAATTGTGTTTGGTCTAAATATCGTGTCAATCCAACTGACCAAAACGCCCCTGCTTCTTTAAAATCTACTTGAAAAACTCCACCTACTTGTGATAATGGCATAGAAGTATTAATCATTTCACATATACTTGTGCTTGTTGCCGTAGCAGGTGCTTTTGTCATTCTTTTAGTCCCTTGGTTCCAAGTCCCAGCGTGGTCAGGTGCCGTCAAACAATCTTCAAAAGTCATAGTATTACTTGAACTGACTTTACTGGCAGACATACCATATTTAATATCTAAATTATAACCCTGGAATGTTTTATCAGCATTTCGGTCTACGGTGACGATTGAACCTGTTGTATTTGTGCCATTGTTTAAAACCATATCAGGATGCCCCATACCTCTATCAATTGCTTCTTTAATTAAGGGTGGCATTGTTTCAACATTTACCTCTTCTTGTTTACCACCAGCAATATTTAAAAATGTATGAATTGGAGTAGTAGTTGTATCTTCCATTGCTGTCTGTCGGTCTTTATCACCTAAATAAACATAAAATTGATTATTGTTTCTATTTACTGATATATTACCTTCTTTATTTACCTTAACAGATTGAACAGCAACTTCACTATTTGCTTCTATTTCAAAAGTATTAGTTAAAAAATTAGTATAATCATATGGTCTATTCAATCCTGTATTTGTTGGTGAATTCCCAGAATTATTTACACTTGTATTAGTTGTTAGAATTAATGACATTTATATTATAATATAAAATTTATTATTAAAAAAAATATACAATATTGTATATAAATGGCAAAAGAAAAATCACTTGTTGATAAAAGGCAGAAACTACCAAAACAATATCGTGAAAAGAAACTCTTAAAGACTCCTGAAAATAATGGAAGTTGTAATGCTGATTTTCAATTTAATATAAAAGGTGATATTGCCAGAGAAAAAAGAGTTAAACCAGCAAAGGTATTTAGTGATTATAAACCTCCTGATTCCCTTAGGACTAAAACTAAAAAATAGTATACAATATTGTTAACTTATTTCTCTATGAAATGATTAATGTAAATCTTTATCTGTTGTTGAATAAGTTTTCCCTTTCATAACATAACTATATATTCTACCAGTTCCCCATTGCTGTGCTGACATTTTTGTTCCAGCACCTCCCTTAACACCTTTAAGATTTCTTACAGATGATGGATTTGTTTTTCTTGCCCCAACACCACGTTTATATACTTCATTTAATACTTTCATACTTACACCTGATAATCTACTTATTTCCTTTCTTGAATGTGAACTGTTTAATGGAAATTTATATTTCTTATTAAATCTTTCTCTGTTGGTTAAAACCATTTTAAATTACTTTATATTTAATTTATAAAAAATAGTATACAATATTGTTAACTTATTTCTAAAATAATTCACCATTACCACCACTATAACTACCAGCACTGATTCTGTTTTTCCAACTACGTCTTGGGTCATTTGGGTCATATACTGGCATTCCAGTTTCCTTATCAATTCTTTCTTGATATACCCTGCCACCTGGAAGTTTTACAAGATTAATTGTATATCTACTATTAGCAGGTTTACCAAATTGTCTTTCTTGGTCAATTTTCATTTGTGTATATTTTTGGAATTGTCTTGCTCTTGATTCATCAAATACTCTTTGACCTTCTACTTTTTGTGCTTTAACCCTTGAACTCAGGAACTTCTGCTTCTGGTCCTCCATTACATTTCCTAAAACTATATTAAATACATTTGACACAGCATCATTTGCTTCTTCATCTAATCGGTCCCGTTCTTTTTTATCGGCAAACATTTTCCTTTGTCTTTCAATATTTTTCCTTTGTCTTTCCTTATCAATCATATCTTGTATATCTTTGGGTTTTGGTCCAGGTAAATCAACTGGTGTTCTTTTAGGTTTGGGTTTTCTATCACGTTTTGCCTTATCCCTAACTCTTTGCCGTTCTTTTTCCCTCTTTTCCTCCTCCATTTTTTCCCGTTCAGTCTCATCTGTATACCCCCTCTTCACTCTGCCACCACCCTTTGGTGCCCTATCATCGCCCAATGTTCCTCTTTCTGCCTTTATCCTAATTCTTTTTAGTCTTTCTTTTCGTTCGTCATCGGTTTCATCTTTTGGAGGTGCTCTAACTTTCTTTCTGTCAGGTTGTTTTTTTTTTGGTGCTGGTCTGCCAGTTGGACCAACAACACCTTTTTTCCCTCCACCACCAGCAATTTTATCACCTGCTTGCTTTTTCAATGCTATCCATTCTTCCCTTGGAATAGTATAAGCAGGACTTTTTTTAGTTAATGCTTTATTTACTGCCTTAATTTTATCAGCAACTGATAATCGTGTATATCCTTTAATATCAAGTATTGGATGTTTTTTAATGAAAGCATTTGTTCCTCTCGCGTCCATATTTATAGTTGATAATATAAAAAAAATTTAAAAAAGTTAACAAAATTGTATATAAAAAAGTTAGTATAATCGCCTTCACACCAGTGGCGTGTTCATCACAGTGGAGGACAACTATACTAACAAAATATATATATTACAAATCTTTAAATAAAAAAAATTTAAAAAAGTTAACAAAATTGTATATTATTTAGGCATAATAACAATCCAATATGCCATTAGATAAAGTGGCAGTTCGTAGAATTTCAATCCATACACGCTGGGTATAATTATTACCAGCAGTTAGTCCAGGTAATTCACTAAATAAAGTTTCAAGTTCAATACCTCTACTATTAATTCGTTCATTTCTATTTAGTTTATGTGCCTGATAAAAGAATTTACCTCTTAAACCAACAACAGCAGATTGGTCGTGTCCATTAAATTTTTCCTGAGCAGTAAGTCCACCACCAGTTGAACCACCTGATTCTACATTATAGGCATCTTTTGAAACAGCAGGTATTTCACTCTCCGTTTGGACAATATCGTGGAACTGTAATGCTGGATTCTTTCTATCAGTAGTATATAAATATTCATCATTATATCTAACATTTGTAGTTAAAATTTGGACATTTTGTCCACTGGAATCAAGACCTGGTGCTACGGCAGAATAACCCTGACCAAGAATTCTTACAGCATTTTCAGTATCATCATTCATAGCACAATATAATTTATTAACAATTCTACCAGCACCACCAACATTAAGAATCTGCTGAGTTTGAGCAATAGAACTTGACCCATTATAAGTTCGTTTAGTGAGACGATAATCAACATAATTAAAATTAAGTGTAGAATTTGCCTGAGCATACTGGGTCATAATTTCGCCTGGAAATGTCAAATAATCAGCAATTAGTTTTACAGAAGTAGGTTTAATATCAAAAACCTGGGTGGAAGAAGGGGCACCGCCACCAAGAGCAACACGTGAAGTAAAAGCAGTTTTTTGAGGTTTCCATACAATATTAATAGATACCTGCTCTGCCATCATATAAAGTGGCAACTGATTAAATCTTAAAAATGGAAATAAATCACTTAAACTAATCTGTAATTCAGGTTCATTTCTCACAAGTAAATTATCTTGGACCTGAACACCGCTGGTAATGGCAGATGCCGAACCTAAACTTAATACCTGACCTGCCCCAGGAGTTCCTGGGGAAACACCACTCCCATTTGGGACAAAGGCACCAGCAGGAGCATTAAAATCAACAACTGGGTCAGTGCCATTATCTAAACCATATGCCGAAGCACTATATCCACTTCTTAAAGTATAGATTGGTTTAAAATTCATAATTCGTCCTGAAATAACAGACTCACGTTCTTTATTAATTTCATTAGCAATAAACATAGATTTATATGCCATAAATTGACTAAAATCCTCAACCTCACATATGGTTTTGCCACCAACGGAAAGGGAGGCACGCTCCACCAGATTATGTATTGCCATTCCTGCCCCAAATGTAGCATTGGCATTAGAAGCATTCCAGTCATTTAGAGCAGTTGCCGAAACCTGAATTGCCAGTCTACTCATAGAATGTAAAAATCCAATATTTTGTAGAGTAATCCTACATACATTTTGATTAAAAACAACTGGTTCAGTAATTATTGTTTGAACATCTTGGGTCATTTCAGTTTGGATTGCTCCAATTTTCATTAGGTCGGGAACTTGTGCTGACATTTTTATATATTCTAATATAAAAAAATTTAAAATAAAATTATAAATTATAAAATTAATTCTTAATAAAAGTTAACAATATTGTATATTTATTTTTAAGAAATTACCTGTAATCCATCGCGATTGAAAATTAATGTGCTCTTATGTCTAACGAATAAAAAGATAGTATTTGGATGGTCAGTGATTAATTTTACCTCCATTTGTATACCAAGATTAACAGAACTAAAATCTACGCCAGCATTTGATATAGTATCCCAAGTTGTTCCTATACAATACATACTGCCTCCGTCGGCATTTAAAATGTCTTTACCATCGGCATCAAGTCGTCTGCTAATGGTGACGGGCGAAAACTGGGTATTTTTGAGGTCATTATCAGGCATAAAATTACCCATAACCTGTCTAATAACCTGTGGGTCTTCTGTCAAATAAATTTGGGTAGAAGGTAAATTCTTTACATTAGTGTCAATATTAAATTGATTTGGGAATTTTACTCCACCGCGTGTAAAAATTACTTGATTTAAATTAGCAACACTTCCAGTAGAATTGGTAAAAGGTAGTGTAGAATTACCATTACGTCTATAATTATTTAAATCAGCAGAAGGAATAATATTGAAAAAACAACCTAAACATTTGCTTAATCCTAAATTAAAATTAACAATAGCATTGGTAGAATTGACAGAAGTATAAAAACTTGCTATACTATTATATTCAAGGGAACCTGAGGACTGATTCTGTAATCCTGCCAAAACCTGAGAAGATGGATTGACAACTTCCATATTTAGACTCATATTGCTTAACTGATAATAGCAGTTATTAAGTGCCGTTCCATCATTACTAAATAGCACCTGTGTGTCATTTTGGAGGGTTAATTCCAATAATAGTCCCCCAGTTCCCCATCCATTTCCTGAAAGAGGGATTGGTTCCTGAGAATTAAATAGTCCACACGGCAAATGTAAGCAAAAACTATTTCCACTAAACTGGGTTCCAGCAGTTAAACCACTTCCATTGGCATTATTTACAACACCAAGACGTTCAATTTCGTGATTTGGCATAGTAAGTGCCGTAGTATTCATACTCGTCATTGCCTGTTGTTTAGAATTCAAAGCAGGAAGGTATGTAGAAAGGAATCTTCCATAATGTCTAATATGCTCAATTTGCTGTTTAGACCGCTGAGAAAATATAGCAACTTCACTAATTATAGAATAAGCACCAATTTTAGGGTCCAGGGATACTTTACTGGCATTTACAGGAGGAACTGCTGACCCAACAACTCCTTCAAGGAATTGTAAATTACCCGTAAATCTTAAACTATTACCTAATAGATATTTATCCTGTTCACCAATAATAAATTGTATAACAGGATTGCCATTTTTAAATGATACAACACCAGTGGAGACAATGTTGCTCGGTTGAATTTCCAAATGTTCTAATCGTCCGTCCATTTTTATATTTAATTATATAAAAAATTATAAAATAAAAAACATAAAATAAAATTATAAAAGTTAACAATATTGTTAACTTATTTCTTAAACTTCAATAGAAACAGAATCACCTTGAATATTCATTCTACGAATATGATAAACAAAATTATGCCATAATTTAGGTTTAGTAGGGGCAGATGCCTCCTGATAATTAACCTGTAAATTAAAATCTTTATTCCTGGCATCATATACGTTATTTTTACCAATGGCAACTGCCCGACCAATCATAAAATTTTCACTATATTTTCTCATACTATGAGCATTAATTCCCGCCGAAGTTAGTGCTTTATCTAATTCCGTGATTCCTTGGGCAGAAATGCTGGTCCTACTACTCGTTTTGGTTAAATCCACGCGTCTTGAAGGTTGGAGACGTCCGTCATAAAACCAAGAATAATTAGAAATATTATCACTGATACCTACCAATCCTGACCTACAAGAATAACTAAAATAATCACGATTGTAATTAGGAGCATATTGATAAGTCTGTCGTCCCGAAAGAGCATTTCCACCGAGCATATTATCTTTAATATCATAAATATCAGCATCCACGGGTATTGATAAAACTGACTTCATACGAGAATTATTTAGCATCAACCGAATATTGGCAACTCTATCACTCTTCTGTTGAGAATATTTATAGTTCGTGACTGATAGGAAATCATAAGCAATTACACCACCTTCACTCATTTTTTGGATTATACCACTTTCATATCTTGGGTCTGCCTGAATCTGCTGAATAATCATTTCTACATTAGATATTTCATATGTAGCATTATATGCCGATAAAAGTGGTTCAATTGAATCATCGTGAATTATCCATTTACCGTCCGTAGTGAGAGGAGCAGAAGCACCAGTAGCAAGTGTATAACTGGCATTTAATGTATATTTAATTAAAGAAGGAGTTCCTGTGGATTCAATTTTTGCTATTCTTGGATATGCTTTTGCTGGCGGAGAACCAACAGTAAATGAAGCACTTGAACCATTTGCCGTATCATAAAAATTAATGTTCTGTCCCACAACAAATGGAGATGACTCAGCACCCGACTGATTATTAGATACATAAGTAAAAAATTCCTTTAATTCACTGCCATTTGGAACAGAAGCACCTGCCGAACCATCTGTGCTTAAAAATATAGGATTTAAAGTTGTTCGGCGGTCCAAAGCAACACTATCAAGCATTCTAAACACTTTTCGGTCCTCTTCCAGGGTTATAGAAATATGTAATCCCGAAGTTAGCATCGTTGGAAAAACCGCTTCACTTTGGAAAATTCCTGTATGTAATGGTAGTTGGACTTTAACTTTTCTCATATTTGTAGCATTACTAAATTCTATGGTCGCTGGGTCGCTATCATCAGTATAATAATATGGATTTTCTCGGTGCTGATTTAATTGAGTATGTGTGGAACCCCTATCACCCCGACATTCAGGCATATTTCCAGTTGTGGCACCTTCAAGTAAACCACGAGTATTTTTTAAAGATTCATTTGTTTCATAGTCATATTTCATAGCAACCATTACGTTATAATCATTTATCTCCTCTAAAAGTTGATTTTTTGACCCATCATAGATTCTCACATCTTTGAGCAAAATATTGGCACCTGTCTCAGCGTCCAATTGGGTCCTTAATCGTGCCAACCCCGCCGATTCATCATTTTTAAGTAAAACCTCAAATTGAAGTCTACATTGTTTTGGATTTATAAATTTAGTTCCAGCAGGAATATTAATTTCAATGGTTTGGGTTGAGGAATATGATAATCCATTCTCACTTGGAATGGAAATATTATTTTGTAAAACTGGCAATTTATCGTCGGCAACAAAGAAGGACATTTTATATCTTAAAACAAAATAATTTTATAAAAATAATATTACAAAATATACAATATTGTATATTAATTAAAAAGCACCTGTTCCCTGAATCCTATTATTATTATCAGTTTTACCAGCATAATTTCCACTTAATGTTGATGATGAATAAGCACTTTGTGCCGAACCAGTTGGAGCAGGAGAATTTGCTTTGTTGACAGCATTTTTCTTTGCTTGTCTATCTTTATTATTATCCATTATATCACCAACAACTCCTCCAATTAATCCTACGGCACCAGCACCTGCTCCTAATATTTGTAATGGAACACCTAAAACAGCACCACCACCAGTTAAATCTAATCCAGTTCCAACTGCTTCTAAACCACTGGCAACACCTCCAATTGCTTCTGCCGTTCCACTTACAGCACCAGCAAGATTGCTTATTTTATCAAAAGCATTATCGCCTGTGAGACCTTTATTTTTAATATCTTCACCAATATCAATAGCACCTCCTATTACATTTGCTACTCTTAATGCTCTACCTCCATATCTCATTGCTTTACCTAAATTACTTATTTCACCTAATTCCCCAGCACCACCAGCAACTTTACCCACCGCCTCCGTCCCAGTGGACGGAACAACACTTCTTGCCGTTGCTTCTGCTCCCCCGCCAACGCGTGCTTCATCAGCAGTTCTCATTTTAGTTAAATTGGTTTCAGGTGCCGTAGAAGTTGTAGTTGTAGTGGTTATTGGACCTGGGGCAGGTCCAGGAGCACTTTCAGGACCTAATGAATCAAGTCTACTTTTTGCTCTGTCTGTTAATTGTTGTGGATTTAACATATATTCATTTGAAGTATATGTAGAATCACCACGTAGACCATCACTATTTGCTGGCGTTGATTCACGTGTTCCACCCTTAATTACTTGACCAACACCATCTACTGTTTTTGATATTCTTTTACCTAAACTTGTTAATAAATTACCATCTTCAAAACTACTTTCACCTGCTTTTCCAGCAGTTTTATCGGCATTTGCTAATAGTGTTCCAGTTTTATTGGCATTTGTTATTGACAAAGCACGAGCAGTATCTGCTTCAACGGTGCTTGTATTTTTAACAGTTCTTTCAGTCTGTCCAAAAAAGTCTAAATCGGGTAATTTACCCTTTGGTCCCCCTGCGACGCCTACATCGCCCTGTGGAACTGAACCACCACCACTTCTTGCTCCTTCACCAATTCTTGAAGATGCTTTTTTAACACCATCTTGAAGTTGTCCAACCATTTTTTTACTTTTGGCAAGATTTTTGCCAATATTATTTTGGACGTGTCTAACATCACTAATAAGTCCAGCACTTTCAATTCCCTCCTTTTCTCTGCTCGCGGTGACATCAGCATTTAAAGCAAGTGAAGTGCCATTTACATTATTAATTAAGTTATTATGTTTACTTAAATTTAAGGCATCGCGTGCTTTCAAACCTCTATTAATATTTTGAATACTTTCATTAAAACCATTTGACTGGGAAACCGTTAATCCAAGCGAAGACATTTATATTACTTTATATTATTAATTTCATCTTCATTTTTTAAACTTTTAAAATCATCCACTTCATCATCATTTTCTTTAATATTACCCTGTGCTCCAACTAATTTTGGACCAATTGCCAGCAAAGTTTCCATATTATGAAATGCTAATGGGGGATTTTCTGCTAAATTTAACATTAAAAAATCATATCTATTTGGAGTTGCTAACTTGTATATGTGTTTTATGGATAAATACCCACCAAATTGGTCTCCATATTCTTCAAAAATTTTGTCCAATTCCATTTGATTTGGGTAAGGTGAACCAACAATTACACAAGTAGCATTGGACCTAATGACTGGTGAAACGTGTCTAAATTTTTGTGAACTTATCATTAAAAGTTTAATATTATAATGCCGAAATTTTGAAGCAAGGTGGTTTATTCTCGCCTCTCTCCTAATTGTTCCAAGGCAATCATCCAGGCAAATTGATATGGCAGGCATAAATTTTTTCTCTTTAAAAGTATTTTGGTGAGCAATAATATCATCTATTATTTCGTCTTTATATCCGTCATAACAATCAGCAAATTTTAATAAATAACGACTTGTATCATCATTATGAATTGTTGGACTTAATACGTGAATTTTATCAAAATAATCTTGCCCAAAGAAATTATCATTTAAATAAATATTTGAGATTATTGTAGATTTGCCCGTGCGAATCGGGGAGTTTAAAACCATTAAAATTGGTGGTTTAGGTAGGTTAGGATGTAATGGTTTTTCTTTGGGTAAATCATCTCTATCTTGAACAGGTAATATTTTTGGACCTTCAATCTTTTCCATTTGTATATATAGAAATAAATATTTTAATTTTATAGAAAAATCCTACAAAATATAATATATTTGTAGTAATAAATATGGATAAAATGCCCGTTGTTAAAGAATTTGTAGTAGAAACTACTGTTGACGACGCGAACGAAGGCAGTGAAACCTTTTTAGACCAATTAACTGATGATGAATTGAATGAATTAAGAGCAAGTGCTGTTGAAGAATTAACTGACTTAAAGGTGCCTGATGAACCTGAACCAGATGAACCAGATGAACCTGAACCCGATGAACCCGAGGAACCTGAAAGACCCAGGATTGATAATACACAAATATTTAAATCAAAAAAGACTGATATGGATTTAAAAGTCCAAAAGGTTAAAAAACCTAAAAGAGTAATTACTGATGAACATAGGGAACGTTTAAGACTGGGACGTGAAAAGGCATTAGCAAATCGTAGAGCAAAGGCAAAAACAAAGCAAAAGGTTGATAGGGAAACAAATATTGTTGAACCTATTGTTGAAGAAAAAGTTAACAATATTGTTAATAAAGAAAGTATAAAACCTGTTGAAGTAATTAAAGAAAGGATTGTAGAAAAAGGTTTGAGTAAAGAAGAAATTATAGAAATTACTACAAATATTTCAAGAAAAGTATTAGAAGACCAAGAAGTTTTAAGACTAAATCGTAAAAAAGAAAAGGTAAAATTAAAGGAGGAGGAGGAGCAACGTGAAAAAGTCAGGCAAACAATACGAAAAGCAACAAGCACAGGCATAGAAGTAAATAATCCGTGGGCAAATTGTTATTAAATTTTTTTAAAATAAAAATATACAATATTGTATATTATGAGCAATTCATTTGTTAATTTAAATATTTTGGATTGTAATAGATTATCCAGCGAAGAAGCAAAAGCAGGTAATAATCAAAATCCTGCTTTATGGCACAATAAAATTGGTTCGGGTGTTTTATAATTAATCCTGGTGATAAAATACAAATAAATCAATCATTTGTTAGTGAGGACGGGGCAGGGGATTCTGTAATTGAATTTGGTGGAGATTCATTAAATAAACAACATACAATTAAATATCTTAGTGCTTCATATCAAAATGCTTGTAGCACTATACCTCAGGGTTTTGAACGGATTACATATACTGAGGTGAGTGAAACTTTAAATTTATTTGATAATAAGGCAAGTATAGTAATTAATTATTATAAAAATGCTAATGGTGAGAATTATATACAATTACCAAGAAAGTTCACTTGTTTAGATAGCATAGTTAATTCATCTAATAGAAATGTAAATAAGGAGTTATGGTTAGCAAGTGAAAATAGTAGTAATTTAGGATTTATGGGGGCGGGTGGAAATTATGGGACATCGGGTGGATTACCATTTCACCAAGTTCCATATTTTGATAGGAATAGCAGGGATTATTTTTATTGTGAGGCAGATTATTATTATTCACCTAATAAATTTAGGAGTGAAAGTGCCAGTAATACAGGTTTAGAGGATTTCTTTAAATTACGTAATGATAATGCTAATTATACAATATATGTTAAAACAGATAATTATTATATAGCATTTGGTGGTGAAGGTAATGCCAGTGGTGCCGTAAATGCCTCAAATATAATTACAGTTAAAAATATTAGAGGTGATATTGTAGCAGGTCAACAAATAGTTTGGGGTGCTGGACCAGCAGAAGCAATATTTGTAGTTTCATTTACAAAAGCAACAAGTATAGTAATTGCTTCGGCAAATGTAGTAATAAGTGCCGACGTTGAAATATTATTCCAACCATTTAATCAATTATATCCTGGGGCAGATTATCACACACAGCAAATCAGTAATATAGAATATATAAAATATAGTGAAAAAGTAGATTTAGAAATTAAAAAAGGATTTAATTCACCATCAAATATTGCTAATGATATTACAAATCAATTACAGCAAACCGAAGGCGATTTATCAAGAATTTATTATGATAGATTTAAAAATCAACCGAATTTTACACCACAACAGGCAATTAGTGCTTATTTAGAATCAAAAACTTATAAAATATTTAATGCTCAAAATATAAAAGATACTACTGATTTAAGTTATAGTGCTTGGAATGCTTCAACAGGACAGAGTCTAAAACCTGAACAAAATGTAATAAATTATATAAATGCTCACGGAGTTATTGGTATTAAAAGACCTGATTTATATGATTATGGCAGAAAATTAAATGCCTCATTATCTGCTGATAAGTCTATAACTTCCTTAAATAATGGTATTTGTATTTTTGGTGATTTAGTTGATACAGATACACAAATCACCACAAGTTTATTATGGACCGATAGTAATTTACAACTTTTAAGAGATTTATTTATTATACAGGGTAGATATCCCGAATTATTTGAGCAACCTTATAATGATTATGGTAATGGAGCAACAGCAAGAGGACAAATAAGTGTAAATACAAATAGATATTTACATATTAATGGATATAAACATAGAGCAGGGACACCTACACCTCCTGCGACTAAAACTGACCCTATACCTGAATTAGGCACAGACGATATAAATGGTTCAGGTTCATTTTTTAATTTTGTTGAAGCAAATTATATTAGTTTTCCCTTATATTTTTATTATAATGAACTTCAAAAAGATAATGGACCTGATACGGCAACTGGAACAGCAGGTGATTTAGTTTATGGATTTGCTATGAAATCGGCATCTAATAATATAGATTATATATCATTTTACACAGGCGGTCCTATCGGTGGATATCCTCCACCAAAACAATATTTTCAATATAATAGTAGTTATACAGGCGGTGGAAATAAAATAGAATCAGGGACATTATTAGGTTGGGACACTCATTGGACAGCACATTCAACTTGTGTTATTGGATTATGTGATGGTTGGACAGATGAACAATATAATAGCACCAAAATATCAGGTTCAAGCACTGTGGCAACCCAACCTGAATATACTTCATTTTGGTCAAATGGATTAAATGCCACTTGGCAAGATGCCTCAGCACTTGCTCAATCACCTGCTTCGTTTACAGAACAATTAAAAAAAGTATATGTTGGTGCTAATGAACCATTATTAAATTTTGATACAGTATCAGGTAGATTTAATATTAGTCAATTACATACTCCTGAATATGTTGGTAATGATATTAGGGCAGGTGCCACACCAACAAGTGATACCGAATTAACAATACCTATAAATCCTGATGCTGATAATAAAGTTTATAAAATTAACAAACGAATAACAAATACAAATTGGACTACTGCTATGCTACCATTTTCAAGTAATTATATTCAATCGGCATCAGGTCCATTAAAAACAGACCCTGAATATGACTTAGCATTAATGAATCCTAATTTTAATCCATATCAAATATTTGATAGCAAATCAGGAATTACTATAAATGATTTTGGAGTTTCACAAGATGCCTGGAACGATTCATTATGGGGGATTTTAGGATTTACATATGAACAATTTAATAGTTCAATATCAAAAGGTAATACTTATACTTCAAGAATAACAGAAGGTAATGTTAAATCATTAAATTTTGCTACTACTAATGCTAATATTACTTCGGCACAAACAATACAATTTTTAACAAATCCTTGGGGAGTTCCTATATTCAATCAACAAGTGCCTATTACATATTATTGGGACGGAAAAGACAGAGTTTTGGCAAATAATCAATTAGCAATAGGTAGTAGGGAAAATGTTCCAATTCAAAATTACCCACCTATTACACAGGTCCAAGACTCTATATTATTAACAGCATTAAATTTACCAAGAAAAATGTTAAAACCATATTATTGTATTAGGAGTGATATTATAGATGAAGCACATTATTTAGGTGGTCAAGATTCAGGTATACCCCTACCTGTCGTAGGAATTGTAAATAAAATAAATGGTTATGGAGATTTTTATTTTAGTGAGGAATCTAACTTAATTTTTACAGCAACAAAAAGAAAAGTAATAACAAGTATAACAACTTCTATACATTATCCCGACCAAACATTTGCTAATGTTTCACCTGAATCTGCTATTATTTATAAAATAACAAAAATACAACCTGCTGTGTCTAATGTTTTACAAGAAATTCAACAACAACAGTCGCAAGCGAAAAAAAAAGGGTCTAAATAATATACAATATTGTTAACTAATAAAATCTAATAACCAACTAATCTACCGTGAGCACGTGTTCACTCATACCACTGATACACAGAAACTGTCTAAACTCTGCCTTGCCCCAACCACACTTATCTATCAACCTCATCCATTCATTAAAATGTGGACCATAAGCATTAATCCATTTTGCTTTCTTTTTCTTGCTATTTGTCCAATAAGTTGCTACCTTGGCATAGTCATAATTGAACCTTTCCATTTGTTCAATCACGGCAACCCGATTGCCCTGATATAACTCCAATCCTGGGGAGTCATATTCACTTGTGCTCTCTTGACACATCATAAAATCAACAAATTCTACCTGACTGTTGTGGTCAAAATTTTTGTCCTCCAAATTCAAAACTTGTTCAACCAAGTCCAAATGACAATACATCCAGTCAAGTCCAAAGCATTTGTAAACTACGTGGTTTGGTTTCATCCCACCAAACTTTGCCATAGCATATAAATGTTTCATATTGTTGGACAATGCTATAACCTTATAACCCTCCAACATTTGCCTTTTCATAATGCCAACCACCCAATTCAACATTTGGGACTTTGTCCAACTGTCAGCACAATCACCAGGAGCACACGGAAAGACCCTGTAATCACAATGATTGTCATTTTTGACAGGCGGATTGTCCTGAACCTTCAAAGCATAGCATACCATCCACTCAACATCGTGGCGGAGGGGGATTCTATAATCGTGTCCAGGGCAACACCATCCAAATTGACAGTTGGTGGTGTAGATGCTCGCATCAAAAGTCCCTTCAAACTTAATACTGGCAAGTGCTTTTGTCATTTCTGTCGTGGACAAGTTGATTTCTTGACCCCAATTTTCACTACTGACTTTCGCGGGTTCTTTCAAGTGTCCCTCGTTGGGGAATTGAGTGTTTGTCTGTCTGTGCTTTGCCGTAGCACAAACGTGGATGTTTTCAGCACCATCCTCTGTCCAGGATGAATACTCCAACACATCCATAGGGGTTTGTTGGGACTCGCCGTTGAGTTTGTTTGCTCGGCGGAGGTTGCCACGTGCCTTTTTGCTCATACCACGTCCATCACGGCGTGAGGGCATATTAGGGTTTTGTAAAGTCAAGGGTTTGTTGCTCGCCCTCTGGGTGTGGTCGTTCTTGGGTGGTTGTGATTTGTTCAATAAATTTTTCAAAATTATTCACCAAGGTTGCGACTGGTTGTTGTCGTGTCCTATGGAAAAGTCCTATGAAAAGTTGGTTGCCGTGTTCTATTGAAAAACCCTATGGTCAGTCTTGGTCGTTCTTGGGTGGTTTGTAATTGTTGGTAAAAAATTTTCAAATTTTTCCCCCGATGGTTGCGAGCGGTTGTTGTCTTGTCCTATGAAAAAGTCCTATGAAAAGTTTGTTGTCAGTTGCTATTGAAAAACCCTATGGTTTGTGTTTTGTGTTTTGTGTTGTCATCTGCTATGGATAAACACTATGAAAATGTTTGTTGTCATCTGCTATGGATAAACACTATGAAAAATAAAACTACCTGGACTTACTTTGTTTTAGCAATAATGACCATTATTCTAAAAACCCAGGATGATGAAGTTTTAGCAATAATGACCATTATTCTAAAAACCCAGGATGATGATTAAGTTTTAGCAATAATGACCATTATTAAATTTAAAGAATAAAAAATATAATTATATAAAATGCCAAAAGTTAAATTGTCCCAAGGTGAAATTAATGATTTTGGCAGTGATATTTATAAAATACTATGTAATGTCCCAAGTTTTTATTTACACGAAATTTTAGAATTAGCATTAGATGGCAGAGTGAAAGATGGCGATGACCCTGACCTTGATATTAGTGATAGTGAAAGTGAGGAAGAATGTGAACCCGAGACAGAGGAGGAAGAGGAGGACGCCGAAGACGCAGAGGAGGATGATGAAGAGGGGCATCCACATTACCACAAGTAATTATAACTCCAATAATTAGGTGTATTTTTCATTTTATAGGTTAATTGACCTTGTTTATTTTTAATACCACTCGCACGTGCTCTATAACTTGCTCTTTGCTCTTTTGTTGCTTTACCTGACCGCCAGTCTACATAACCCTTAGCACCAAAATGAATTAATTTAGGATTACCATTATTACCTTTAACATATACTGAAAACTTTTTCTTAGGACTTTTTGATGGGAAAGGTTTATATAATTCTTTTGACATTTTATTAGTTCATATATAATTTAAAAAATATACAATATTGTATATATAATATGGAAGACTTTAACATTATAATTCATAAATCTCACACAAAGGCATACTTAATAAAGATTATACAATTACTAAAATTACCAATAAAGTATAATGAATTAACAAAACCATTATTACTCATAGCATTTGATGATTGGTGTTTAGAAAATTTTGACCACGAATTTCCTGATAATCATTTAGAATTAAAAGATACCCCTGATTTAATGGAATATTTAAGCACTCCTGCTGAAAAAGATTTTGATTATAAATCAGTAAAAGACAAACAATTATTACAATTAAAAGCAAGACAACTTATTGCCTATATTAATAATGGTTGTGATATAGAAAGAAGTTTTTATAAATCAGGTAATGAAATTATTGCCGATGCTCAATTATTAGCAGACCAAGGATATGAAATCCCAAGTTGCCGACGTGCCGTATTTAAATATAATACAACTATACCACCCATAAGGCAAATTGTTTTACCAACAAAAAAATACAGTATGGAAGAAATGAAAATACAATTAAAGACTCATAGGATGAAACAACCTATATTCAGTAAAAAAGTAGGAACTTATTCCATAGTATTCGGTTAATATTTAAATATAATATCCAAGGTTATATAAAATGATTAATAATAAATACCAAAAATCTAAAATTTATGGAATAAAATGTGCTATAACTGGTGATTTATATGTAGGTTCAACGTATGAGCAATTAAGTGTAAGAATGAGTAAACATTATACAGATTATACAGGTTGGGCAAATGTATTGTTTGGTGATTCAACGCGAGTTTATAGAAATTTTAGAGCAAGTTTTAAGATATTTTTTAATGATGATTGGGATTATTATTTAATAAAAGATTTTCCTTGTAATAGTAATTTAGAATTAGAAACAGAAGAGTTTAGAATTATGGACGAATTAGAGAAAGAGTTTCCTGAACTTGTTATTGTAAATATTCAACGTAAAAAAAAGAAAATAAATATATAATATAAAGAAATGAGTGAAGAAACAAAAGAATTAATATCATTATTTGATGTAATAATTGAAACTTATGATTTACGAGAATTTATTGAAAGATTAATAGATTATGCTGATTTAAATTCTGCTTTAACAGAAAGTGATGATGAAGAATTAGAAGTTGAAGTTGACGAAGAAGGGTTTTTATCACTAAAATAATATACAATATTGTTAACTTTTTTAAGAATTAAACTTTAAAATAATCATTTGCTTCAACATTAAAAGTTCTACATAAAATATCTAATAATACTTTTGCTATTTTACCTTCAACTTTATTAGCATTAATAAATCTATCTTTATCTATTGTATTATTTTTATGACAAATACAAATCATACATAAATGGCATTCGGTTTTACCACAATTGCCATCATTAAAATCAACCATTTTAGCACCTTCACCTTGTGAACTTTTTTCAAACCCTTTCATACTTCTCCAATGAGTTTTTTTAAAAACCATAGTTGCTTCGTGTATTTGTCTTTTATCACTACATTGTATACAACTTAATTTAAAATCATTATTTGGATATAAAAATATCATTTGAGGAGAACCTACCAATGAAAAATTACCTTGAATCATAGTTTCTATACTATATTGTATATAACTTGGCATATAAGCATCATCACTATCCATCATTGCTAAATGTCTATAATTTGCTTGTTTAACCATAGCATTTCTTTTTTGACCAATACCTCTTTTAACTTTATAATGCTTATAATTAATAGTTATAGGGAATATTTCTTTTTCACATAAATCAATTTCATATTGATTTTTAAACAATTTATCTGTCCCATCATCATCAATAACCCATTCCAATAAACTTTTATCAGGATAAACAAAATTAATTAAATTATATTTCATTAATTCAAAGAATTCATTTCTATTATATGTTGGCATACATATTGAAACTTTTGGGTAAGTTATATTTTGTAAATATTTTTCTGTCATTTATATACAATATTGTATATTTTTTATATAAAAATTAAACTCTAAACAACTTTATATGTATATTATTTCTTTAACAACAACTCCCGAAAGAATAGATTTTTTTATTTATTCACTTACTTATTTTGTTAATGAAGTCAAATCACTGCCTGGATTTTATAAAATAATAATAAATATCCCTGTAAATTATAGAAGATTCAAGAAGTTATCTTTAAATATTCACTCTTTAAAAATATTAAAACAATTCAAACAATATGTTGAACTAAATGTTGTAGATTATGATTATGGACCACTGACCAAATATATTGGTGCTGTTCAATATTTAGATAAAAAAAGTATACAATATTGTATATTAATTATAGATGATGATATACAATATCACAAAGAATATATTACTTCATTAGTATCTCAGGCACCGAGAGATTTCTTAAATTCAGGCAGTGGTTTTAACATTGAAAATGGTTATTATACACCTTCAATGTTAAATGATATTACTTATATAGAAGGTTTTGCTGGAATACATATACCAAATAGATTAATAAATACTAAATTACAATCATTTGCTGAATTTTATAAATGTTTATTGCCTCACAGGCAAAGGGATAGAACTGATTTACCACAAGAAGTTTTATTAGGTTGTTTTATGGGTGATGATTTTGTTATTTCACAATTTTATAAAGATAAATTATGGACTCAAAACAAATGGAGAGAAGAAGTTATAATTCAACAATATGGTTTAGGTGATGATGCTTTACAAAATAATAATATTTTTGGAACAAATATGGGAACTTATACTTTCTTAGAAGAAAATAAAAAAATATTTAATCAATGGATAAACAAACTTAATGTAAATAATGAAATTAAAAGTATACAATATTGTTAACTTTTTTAAAACTTAATCTTGATTATGGAGGTAGATATATCTTTTACATTGATTCCAGAGTGCTTCATCTTGTTCTTGAATATAATTTCCTTCAACCAGAATCCCATAAGTCTGTAAATAAGTATACCACATTATACCACAACCATTATAAACGTGTTCATTAATAAATTCCATATCCTCGTTATCAATAGCAACCAAAAGTTCTGCTCCAATACCATCAAAACCACCCTCATCCATCAACCTTAGAAATAATTCCTCTTTATTATAATATGCTAATCCATCCATATGTTTAATAACCTTTCCAACTGGTTCACTATATCTATCAATAACATTTACATCACGTTTTGGGATTCTTACCGCTTGACAATCTTCTTCCAATGCCATTTCAATTTCATCAGGCATATCACACGCCTCACCACTTACATATTCTTTCATAAAATTAGCAATTTTATCACCCTTACACGAAGCATTCCATTGTGCTATCAATAAACCCGTATGTGTTCCTCCCAAAGTGTCCGCGTCATCCACAGAGTGCCATAGTTTCTCAATCGTTTCCATAGCAATAACACTTTTAATTCCATAAAACACCTTACTTTTAACTTGGCGTTCCTTTTCAATGAGTGCTTCACTTTCCATAAAACTTTCTATAAATGTAATAGTTGGTTCAGCATCATCGTTTTTATCAGTCAATAATTTAACAGTCATTTCCAACATATTAATCTGTGCTTCCATAGTAGAAATGGTTGCCAAAGCAAAGTCCAATTTTTCCTCCGTTGACAAGCAAGTCATTCCAGACATTATGTTTGTTGTCTTGCTGAGAGACATTTTGTTTTTAGTTGGTATTTTTGTTAAAATGTATTCAAATTTATAAATTCCGTTCTGTTAGTTTGTCCGTTTGTAATTGTTCTAAAAAAAAATTCAAAATTATTGCCGAAGGTTGCGAGTGGTTGTTGCTGTGTGCTATTAAAAAACCCTATTAAATGCTATATTGTCTATTACTATTGAAAATCCCTAATAACCATAATCCAGGGCAATGTGTGGGCAGGGGCACATCCTTCCAGTAGGGTCACCCAAACGTTTGTCCGTTTTGTATCCAAATGACCCCATACACAAAGTCCACTCCGTATTGTGCTCTTGCCACGCCAAAGCATTTTGGAAGCACCTACTATTGAGAGGATTCTTGTAATATTCCCCAAGTCCCTCGGGATACTGTTCACGGGCGTTCAGTGTTTTCTCATCAATCAAGCATTTTTCTTGGTCAGTAGGGAATCTACGGTAAAATTTTACAACTTTTCCCTTAAAATATAAATGTCCACCCTCACCCATATGGTCCATAGCGGGGGGTGGGGTAGGGTCATAAATGTGTCCATCTTTTTCACACCAGGTGTGGTAATTATTGGCACCACCCAGCATATGGGAACGTGCTGATTCATACCCTCCTGACATAGGTTCATCAAACCATCCCTTGATTGAGCAAAATGTCAGGCGTTTCTCGTCCTCGGCAGTGGTGTAGAAAATCTTGTCGGTCTTGGGCACGTGGACGTTTGCCTGTGCCTTACGGCGTTTTGCCTTGGCGTTGCGAGCGAGTTGTGCTTTGGTGGGCATTAGGTTTTGTAAAGTCAAGGGTTTGTAAGTTTGTCTCGGGTCGTGTTGGTGGTTTGAGATTTGTTCAATAAATTTTTCAAAATTATTCACCAAGGTTGCGACTGGTTGTTGTCGTGTCCTATGGAAAAGTCCTATGAAAAGTTGGTTGCCGTGTTCTATTGAAAAACCCTATGGTCCGTCT
>Ga0209815_1000683_pt1 | contig 24632 bp, 22 predicted proteins | sample CoawatmetaG00DNA_FD_187507 | JGI IMG/M metagenome (GOLD analysis project Ga0209815, IMG submission 187507) | Marine microbial communities from the West Antarctic Peninsula - Coastal water metaG002-DNA (SPAdes) (version 2) | ecosystem: Environmental > Aquatic > Marine > Coastal ...
CGAAGATGGCAGCGCCAAAGACTTAGACGTAGATGGTGTGTTTATTGCTATTGGCCATTCACCTAACACAGGGCTTTTTGAAGGCCAATTAGACATGGAAGGTGGTTACCTTAAAGTAGAAAGTGGCACCCAAGGCAATGCCACACAAACAAGTATTGAAGGCGTGTTTGCTGCTGGTGACGTGATGGACCACATTTACCGCCAGGCGATTACCTCTGCTGGCACCGGCTGTATGGCAGCCTTAGATGCAGAGCGCTACTTAGACGAACTATAGTTTTTATGGCAAAAAACTAGAACTGGCCGTTACATTAACTGTACAATAGCGGCCATCACCCTTGGATCTAGAGCCTTTCTAGAACCATTATCTTTAATAAAATAACTTAAATGAGAGGCGTACTATGGACTTATTAGGATTTTTATTCCGATGGTCACACGTTTTATTCGGCATTACTTGGATTGGCATGCTGTACTACTTCAACTTCATTCAAGGTGGCTACTTTAAGCAAGCCAGCCCTGAAGGCCTAGCAGATGCTAAAGCTAAACTAGCTCCAAGTGCTTTGTGGTGGTTCCGTTGGGGTGCCATGGGTACCTTTATCACCGGTATCATCCTCATAGGTGCCATTGGCGCTGCACTAAATAACTATATTGTTATTGGTGCTATTTTTGGTACTTTAATGTTTTTAAACGTTTGGATTATTATTTGGCCAAACCAAAAGATCGCTCTAGGCATGGTTGAAGGCGATGGCCCTGCAGCTGGTGCTAAGGCATTGTTGGCTTCACGTCACAACGTTTTATACTCTGCGCCAATGGCATTTTGTATGCTTGCTTCTGGCCACCCTACTGGCGGAATGGGCTATAGCGCATTCACTATGAGCAACTCAATGATTGCTATGCTAGTGATTATTGCAGCGCTACAAGCCAATGCCATGTTTGGCAAACAGGGTCCGTTGGCTACTGTGAAAGGTGTAATACACGGCTCTTTAGGCCTGACTGCTGTAATGGTATTGGTATTGAACTACCTATAAACGCAAAAGCTAAATGCCAGACACAAAAAACCCCAGCTTGCTGGGGTTTTTTAATGGCGTATGAAAAGCGCCTCTGAATTTGAAGTGCCCATCCTAGGCACACGCACATCCTGTTGACTCCATGTCCTTCCTTGTTGGTTTAAATAGCAAGCTATAAAACTAACAACGTTCCTTGAGGCCCTAAGATACGTCAATCATGGCGCAAACAATATAGGAAAAATTCTGAATTTTTCGTTTTCGATGCTTTTAGCTTGATCTGATACGCCACAAGGAGAATCCATCTTATTGACCGATTTTGATCAACTCAACTTCAAAGATTAGTGCATCATTGGGTCCAATCATCTGCCCTGCGCCTTGAGTGCCGTAGGCCAAGTCTGGGTGGATAAAGAACTTATACTTAGAACCAACACTCATTAGCTGGACGCCTTCAGTCCAACCTGCAATCACACCATTTAATGGGAACTGTGTAGGCTCACCACGCTCTACAGAGCTATCAAACACGCGGCCGTCTAAAGTGGTTCCATGGTAGTGCACAGTCACTGTGTCAGTAGCTGCAGGCTTTGCGCCTTCACCTTCTTCGATCACTTCATACTGTAAGCCACTCTTTGTTACTTGAACGCCTTCTTTTTGTGCATTTTCTGCCAAATAGTCTTCGCTGTTAGTGAGTGCACTATCAAACTTTGAAGAGGCCATTTTGCGCTGGTATTCTTGCACTGCAGCAACAGCTTGCTCTGGATTAACCAACATTTTTTGGCCTAGGTAAGCCGCATTAAACCCTTCCACAAAAGCTTCTAGATTCAGGTTGTCAAAGTCGTTAGCAAGCTGGCCAGCAACCAAGGTACCTAAGCTATAGCTTACGTTTTGCTCTGCATTGTTTAAATCAATTTCGGCAGCAGCAGGGGTGGCAGCAAGGCCAATGGCACTGGTAACGGCCAAGCGGCTTATTAAAGTTTTCATAGTATTCCTTGGTAATAGTGCTAAACGTTATTATTCAGCGTGCTGCATAGGATATATAAGGTTGAAACCTGAAGCAAAAATATTTCCACTTGTTTACATTTGATTACGTTTTCTTGAGCATGTTTGTGCAGGTTTAGGCTTATGGCTAGCTAAGCCTGTGGTATCATCCGCGGCCATGATTAAATTTGACGATATCACACTACAGCGCGGTGGCCAGCCTCTAATTGAGGGGGCCAACCTGACTCTAAATTCTGGCCAAAGATACGGCTTGATTGGGCGCAATGGAGCAGGCAAAACCACCTTATTTAAATTATTGCTAGGGCAGTTACAGCTAGATGCAGGGCAACTCACTTGGCCACCTGCCATGCGCATGGCTCATATGGCCCAAGAAATAGGCGATGTAAATCGTTCTACTTTAGACCACGTCTTAGATGGTGACCTAGCCTTAAGAGCTGCTGAGGCTGCCATTACTGCTGCTGAAGCTATACACGATGAAGCAGCCCTAAGCCACGTGTATGCAGACTATGACCATGTGGGCGGCTACAGTGCAGTAAACCGTGCCCAGCAATTACTGCAAGGTCTAGGCTTTCCGGAGCAAGATTGGAGCCAGCCTGTGGGTAGCTTTTCTGGCGGTTGGCGTGTGCGCTTAAACTTGGCCCAAGCGCTGATGTGCCCATCAGACTTGTTGCTGCTAGACGAACCGACGAACCACTTAGATCTTGATGCAACCATGTGGCTAGAGTCGTGGCTACAAAAATACTCTGGCACTTTATTTTTGGTGTCTCACGACCGTGATTTTTTGGATCAAGTGGTGCAAGTTATTGTGCATTTAGATCGTAAGCAACTGACCTCTTATCGGGGCAACTATGCCGCTTTTGAACGCCAAAAAGCGGAGCGTATGGCCCAACAACAAGTGATGTATGCCAAGCAGCAAACTGAAATTGCTCACATTGAAAGCTTTATTCAGCGCTTTAAGGCAAAAGCTAGTAAAGCCAAACAGGCCCAGGGCCGTATGAAAGCCCTAGAGCGCATGGAAAAGATTGCCCCAGCCTATGCAGATTCACCTTTTACCTTTCGTTTTCCAGAGTTTGAAAAGACCAGTTCTACCTTAATTGACCTAGACCAAGTAAGCATTGGTTATGACAAACCCATTGTTAGCGCCAACATCACCTTACTACATGATTCACGCTATGCCTTACTAGGCCCTAATGGTGCAGGTAAATCGAGCCTGATCAAAACCCTTGTTGGCGATCTTGCCCCTTTATCTGGCCAAGTGGTGCCAGGTGAACACCTTAAAATTGGATACTTTGCTCAGCACCAGCTAGAAGCACTGGACATGGAAGCTAACGGTTTATTGCACCTACAACGGCTAAAGCCTGGCGCTAGTGAGCAAGAGCTGCGTAATTTTTTAGGTGGCTTTGGCTGGCAAGGTGATCGAATTTTTGAGCCTGTTAAACATTTTTCTGGTGGTGAAAAGGTACGCTTGGCCTTAGCCATGATTGCCATTCAAAAGCCTAATTTATTACTGCTGGATGAACCAACTAACCATTTGGATCTAGAAGCACGCCACGCACTCACTATGGCGCTACAAGCCTACCAAGGTGCTATCGTGGTCATTTCTCACGACCGCCATTTATTACGCCAAGTGGTGGACAACTATTGGCTAGTGGCCGACGGCAAAGTAAAAGAATTTGAAGGCGACCTGCAAGACTACCAAGTGCAGGTTCAAGCATTGGCTCAAGCCCAAGCACAAGCTAAAATGAAAGACAGGCAAGAGGCCATCCGCTTAGACCCAAGCTCTGCTAAAGACTCTGCATCAGAAAGCTTAACGCCTGCAGAGCGCAAAGAACAAAAACGCCAGCAAGCAGAAAAACGCAAAAAACTTAGTCCGTTAAAGAAAGCTATCGCCAAACACGAAAAAGACATTGATGTGTGGCAGACCAAACTTGACGAGCTAGAAGCACAACTTGCAACACCTAGCTTGTATGAAGTAGTAAATAAGGCGAAACTAAAAGACTTGTTAGCTCAGCAAGCCCATGCCAGTGAGCAACATGAACACAATGAAGAGCTTTGGCTTGAAAAAAATGACGAACTTGAGTCTATGCAACTGTAACCATAGCGCTAAAAAACTTAACACTAAGGGCCGATTATGAGCTTTCAACCCACCCAGCGTCAGTTTCCTAATACCCGAATGAGGCGCATGCGATACAACGAGTTTTCTCGCCGTTTAATGTGTGAAAACAGACTTACCACAGACGATTTGATCTACCCCATGTTTGTGATTGAAGGCCAGAATCAACGCCAAGAAATCCCTTCTATGCCAGGTGTCGCGCGCTTGAGTATTGATCTGTTAGTAATTGAAGCGAAACAACTTTTGGCATTGGGGATTCCTGCCATTGCTTTGTTTCCTGTGACCCCTTTGTCAGCTAAGTCGTTGATGGCAGAAGAAGCCTATAACCCTGACGGTTTGGCACAACGCGCGGTCAAAGCGATCAAAGATGCTTGCCCAGAGCTTGGTGTGATTACTGATGTAGCACTGGACCCCTTCACCACCCATGGCCAAGATGGCATCATTAATGAAGATGGCTACGTGCTGAATGACATTACTGTAGATATTCTCATTCAGCAGGCTTTATCTCACGCCCAAGCAGGTGCAGACATAGTGGCTCCATCAGACATGATGGATGGTCGCATAGGCTCTATACGCAATGCCTTAGAAGGTGATAATCACCAAAATACCCGTATTATGGCCTATGCTGCAAAATATGCCTCTGCTTATTACGGTCCATTTCGAGATGCTGTTGGCTCTGCAGGCAACCTAGGCAAGAGTAATAAATTTGGCTATCAAATGGACCCAGCCAACAGTGATGAAGCACTACACGAAGTGGCAATGGATATTGCAGAAGGCGCTGATATGGTCATGGTAAAACCTGGCATGCCATACTTAGACATAGTAAGCCGTGTGAAGCGTGAGCTGAAAGTGCCTACGTTTGCCTATCAAGTCAGTGGTGAATACGCCATGCATGTGGCTGCCTTTCAAAATGGCTGGCTAGATAAAGACAGTGTCATGATGGAATCATTGCTTGGCATAAAACGTGCTGGAGCAGACGGCATCCTCACCTACTTTGCCAAAGATGCCGCTATACTTCTTCAATCTGACGCATAAATTGAGACCTTGACATGGCCAAAGCCAAAACAGCTTACGTATGCAATGAGTGTGGTTCTGACTACAGCAAATGGCAGGGCCAATGCACAGATTGTGGCGCTTGGAATAGCCTACAGGAAATTCGTGTAGCCCCTGCTGGTGGCCATGTGAGTGCAAGCACTCGAGTCAACGCTGCTAAAGGCTATGCAGGTGTGGCATCCCAACTACAAGACTTAAGCGATGTTGATGTGGCTAGCATGCCTCGCCTTACCACTGGCATCGGCGAACTTGACCGGGTATTGGGCGGGGGCTTAGTGCCTGGTTCTGCCATTTTAATAGGTGGCCATCCAGGTGCAGGCAAAAGCACCTTGTTGTTGCAGCTAATGTGTAGCTTGGCCCAACAAATGCCCGCCTTATACATCACTGGCGAAGAGTCCTTGCAGCAGGTTGCTTTAAGGGCGCAGCGACTAGAGCTTCCAACTAACAATTTAAAAATGCTCACGGAAACTGACGTTGATTCTATTTTAGCCACCTGCGTACAGCTGCAACCTAAGCTGATTGTGGTGGATTCAATACAAGTGATGCAATTGGCCGACATTACCTCCGCACCTGGCAGTGTCTCCCAAGTGAGAGAGTGCGCAGCGGCACTTACACGCTACGCCAAGCAATCTAATGCGATTCTATTACTGGTAGGCCATGTGACCAAAGACGGCAGTTTGGCTGGGCCTAAGGTGTTAGAGCACATGATAGATTGCTCTTTGCAATTGGAAGGCGACAATGACAGCCGTTACCGCACCCTTCGCAGCCATAAAAACCGTTTTGGCGCTGTGAATGAGCTAGGCGTGTTTGCCATGATGGAGAATGGCCTCAAAGAAGTAAAAAACCCTAGTTCTATCTTTCTTTCTCGAGGAGACACTAGTGCCGCTGGCAGCTTAGTGATGGTGATATGGGAAGGCACTCGGCCATTGCTGGTGGAATTACAAGCCCTAGTTGATGATACCAGCATGAACAACCCACGCAGGGTTGCCATAGGTCTGGATCAGAACCGCCTCACCATGTTGCTGGCTGTACTGCATCGCCATGGTGGTTTACACACCGGTGATCAGGATGTATTTGTAAACGTGGTAGGTGGGGTGAGAGTGTCTGAGACAGGCGCTGATTTGGCCATGCTCTTGGCGATTGTTTCCAGCATAAGAGATAGGGCGCTGGATCAAAACTTAGTGGTGTTTGGTGAAGTGGGCCTTTCTGGTGAAATACGCCCAGTGCCTAGTGGCCAAGAGCGTATTCGAGAAGCCGCCAAACATGGTTTTAAGCGCGCTATAGTGCCTATCGCAAACGTGCCTAAAGCCAGCTCAAAAGGTAGCGAAGGCGCTAAAGAATTAGGCGCTATGGAAATCATTGGTGTGAAAACACTGCAGGAGGCTTTAGCTGCCCTCTAATCCCCAAAAACCCAATATCATCACCCCCAATAGCCACATCCGCCTGATTAATACCGATGATACGTCAGCGCTTGCAGATTATACTAAGCGCAATCGCGTTCATCTGTCACCATGGGAGCCTGTGCGCATGGCTCACTTTTATGAGCAAGAGTCTGCCTTTAACCGAATTTTGGCAGCCGAAGGTGATTTTTATGCCGACAAGCACGTTAGGCTAGGGGCTTTTTGCTCCAGTAGCCAAATGATGTTGGCCAGCATCGACTTTTCAGATATTGTGCGTGGCCCGCTGCAAGCCTGCTTTGTAGGCTACTCTATTGATGCAAAACACCAAGGCCAAGGGTTGATGCAAGAATTCATGCCCCCGTGCATCGATTATATGTTTAGCCAATTTAACATCCATCGCATTATGGCCACCCATACCAACCAAAACCTACGCAGTGCTACTTTACTAAAGCGCCTAGGTTTTGAGACGGAAGGTTATGCCAAGTCTTATCTAAACATTGCAGGCACGTGGGAAGACCATGTGCTGAGCGCCTTAATTAATCCCCATCATTAGTTAGCTAGATAAAAAATGCAGGCATAAAAAAACCGGCATCTATTGCTAGAAACCGGTTTTTTAAAGCAGTATCAATTACTTGATTTTAGCTTCTTTATACATAACATGCTTACGGACGCGTGGATCGTACTTCATCATTTCCATTTTGTCAGGCATGGTACGCTTGTTCTTAGTAGTGGTGTAGAAGTGACCAGTACCGGCGCTGGAAACCAGCTTAATTTTATCGCGCATTAGTCTTCTCCTTAAACCTTGGTGCCGTTGGCACGAACATCAACAAGAACGGAATCAATACCTTTCTTGTCAACAATACGCATACCTTTAGAAGATACACGAAGGCGAACGAATTTGTTTTCGCTTTCTACCCAAAAACGATGCCAATGCAGGTTTGGTAAAAAACGACGACGTGTTTTGTTTTTTGCGTGAGACACATTGTTACCAGCGACAGGGCGCTTTCCGGTAATCATACATACTCTGGACATTTTAACTTCCTCAAATTTTAGTATTGAACCAAGCCTTATGCTTAGCTCTCAGGCGGAGCAGCCCTCCAGTGGGCCAATATCCGAACCAGCCATAGATCCACCAAAACTCTGGGTGTGGAAATATGGAGGCGGGACTTTAGCAGGTTAGGCAAATAATGGCAAGGTTTCCAGGGGCTTCACCCCGCCCGCAGCGATAAAATGATACCGACTAGAAATAGAAGTTGGTTTTGTAATTTTTAGATGGCTATCTAGCAAGTAGAACCTTGACCGTTTCATTTGAGGAGATAGACAATTTAAATACTTTTCTAGACTTTGCCCTCAGTGTAGAAATTAACCAAATCACTCACGTTGAATTTAAATCTTCAAAAGAACAAGCCCTCCAAAATGAAGCCTTAACCTTAGCTGTGGAGAATGCTAAACAGTCAGGTGAGGCGTTGGCTAGCGCTTTTGGCGCTAAATTAGGTGGAATTTACAGTATTGGTTCCTCCTCTAACCACTATAGAAATGCATATGGTGCAAACGATTTGGTACAAAAAATGGCAGTTTCCAGCATGGCTCCCAGTGAACCATCTAAACCAGGTAAATATTTAAAAAAAGACATTGTCTTTTCAGCTTCTGTGAGCGCTGTGTTTGATTTAGAAGACTAATGAGCATGCCAGTACATGGCTGCTAGCAAACGATCTAGGGCGCGAATATCCACCAAAGCCAATGCGTCCATCAGCACCTTAGTATAAGCTTATCGCTGATGCTAGGCTCTGCCACAGCAAAAACATAGCGAACCCTTTGCCATCATTTTAGGGTAACCAGACAATCTCTGCAGCTATGGCAGAGGGTGCCATAAATTGAGCCAATGCAAGTCCCATTTCCTGAGCGTCAGGCGAACCTACAGCCTTATCAACCTCTAACATATCAGCAGGCGAATCCACAGGGTACATGCCAAAGCTACTTAATAGGTTAGCTTGAGACTGAGCACTTGAGGCATACTGTTCAAAGTCTCCTCGTTGGATATCTTGCCACTCTAACAAAGAGGTCGTTTGTGGTTGTTGTTGCGCCAGCTGATTTAATGCTTTATCCAGCTGAGCCTTTGCCTCGTCTATATTTTTGGGTGCCACCTGCAGATCTATGACTAGCTCAAAGTCATCATAATCAAGCGTGAACCCATCTATTGAAGCTGAAACCGAGTAGGTTAAACCTAGCTCTTCACGCAACGTCTGTGACAACACAGCGGTAACCCAATCCTCTATATAAGCTACGCTGTCTGCACTTGCGATAGGTAGCATGCTCGCTTTGGAGACGACATAGCTACGAGTAATGCGAGCAGACTCCTCTCCGCTCCCTTCCAACTGTTGGGTAAAGGACTGCTGCACTGCAGGGTAAGCGCGCGGGGTGGACAATTGAAGGTTCTCTTGAGTTTTGGGTAACTGCGCCAATGTACGTGCTACTACTTGTAAGGCTTCATCCACACTAACGTCACCCACTATGGCACCATGATAATTTTGCACACCCGCATAGTAACTGTGATAGATGTCCTGCATTTGTTGCGTTTGTACTGATTCAATTTCAGCAACAGTCAGTGTGCGCAGCGCTGGGTCATTGAGCAATATATGCTCCTCTACAAAATCACTGAAATTATAGTGTGGGTGTTGCTTATAGTTATCAATGTACTGCTTACTTTGATTGAGCGCATATTGCCATGCCTGGTCGGTGAAGCGACCTTCAGTCAAAGCGACATAGCCTAATTCCAACCACGTTTCCATCGTATTTACTGGCCCGTTAACACTTATGCCGCGGCTAGAAAAATCAAACCAAGGTTGCAGCCCCATCCCATTAGATTCTATCCAGCGCTCTAGCTCACTAGCATCTAAACTGCGCAAACCGCTCATGGGCATAGCATAAGCCGCCATACGGGCTATAACGGTTTGCTGGGTATCCAGCTGGTTGTAACCACCCATTCCCGCAAGTTCAACGTAAGCCTTACCTGGTGCAGAGTCATTGTATTTATGGAACATCACCAAGCCATTGGAGAAGGTCCATTGCGTTACGTCGTTTGCCAATGATTGGCTGTCTACCAGCACGTCTGAATAGGGTGCGTCAATTTGCCATAGTGGCGTTATTGGGCTGCTATTATCACTATGTTGCTCTTTTTCACCAACGTCAAGGGCAAAATCAACAGCTGCATAGACCTGCTTTAAGGCGGCAATGTCTGGCTTGGGTTGGCGTTTGTTCTGACTAATAATGTACTTAGGGGCGCCCTTTACAAGGGCCATAAAAGCGCTGTTTACTTGATCAGGCTCCAACGTATCTAGCGCTGACTGCATTGCCGAAAAATAATCTTCCTGCCCCTCTAAACGGCCATCATACAGCTCATGCTGGATAGCTAAGTTAAGCAAATGTGCGGCTGAGTCTTGCTGCGATTGTTCATTTTTTATCTTTGAACGCTTCCATTGTTCTAGTTCATTTTTAGTCACCCCAAACTGAACCATTCTCCAGCGCTCTTGCGCCAAGGCTTTTACAGCTTGTGAATACACACTTTTGCCTAAACCTGCTGTCATGTTGACTATCATTTGGTGCTTGTCCACTCGTTGGTAAAAAGCACTTAACTGGCTAATACGGCCTTCATAATCAAACACCCGCTCATCTAACCGATCATTGAGTATATCCAACCCTGCCTGCCAGGCTAAGTGTTCCATTTCCTCCACTGCACTAGTTGGCCAATCTTGTTTCACCAACCAGCTTAGCTCAAGCTGTTGCTCAGTTAAACGCTCATCCAATAACAACATCTGATCTGGCAAGCCCTCATAGTTAACATCCCATACTTGGGTAGCAGCAGGTTGGCTGTTTTTCCAGTCACCAAAGTATTGTTCAATTAAACCGCGTGTGTGAGTAATGTTGATGTCACCAGTCACTATAATGCTACTGTTTGCAGGCTGATACCAAGCTTGATAGTAGTCGGTTAAGTTTGCACTGGTAGCCGACTTAATCGACTCTTGAGTGCCTACAGGGCGCCTTTTTGCATAACGAGAGCCATGATAAAGGTAATCTGCAAACTGTTCATTGGCACTTTTCTCTTTGCTTTGGTGTAATCGCCACTCCTCCACCACTACTGGGATTTCTGCAGCAACACTAGCCGCCTCAAAGTTTTGATACCGCGCCCATTGCGCCATAATTTCAACCGCTTGGGCCAGTTTTTTATCCGTGACGTCATTAAGCTGCAGATAATAAAGTGTATGATCGTAAGTGGTGTAAGCATTGGCATGGGCACCCAATGACACCCCTAAACTCTGCAGCCGCTTAACCACACTGGCATTAGGGAAATCACGCGTACTATTAAATCCCATGTGTTCTACAAAGTGAGCAAAACCCAATTGATCAGGGGTTTCATGAAGACTTCCGGCTTTAACCAATAAAGCTACTGAGGCCTCATTGCGTGAATGACTGTTACGACTTTCCCAAACTATGCTGCGCAAACCTGAATCGTAAACCTGCTCTACCATTTCTGAGTAGGGTTCTTTGTTTCCCGACCCAGCGCACGCAGACAGTAACGCGAGTGCTGTCAACAAGCTCACCAATAACCTAAATTGCATATTCATTCCTTAAAAATTCAATTTCGGGGGTACACATGACATCAGTAAATTATCCCACGCTAACCCATCCTTGTTAGTTTTATTCATATTTTGGCAAAGACAAAGTCCAACTTTGTATTTAACTTCATAACACTCCTACGGCAGACTTATTAAGTCTAGTATAATTTATCTATGCTGCTGGAACTAAATGGATAATTCTTTCCCTTGCTGGTATAAATCCTCCGCGCGCTTTTTCGTCGCAGGGCTATGCTGGTGCTATAGCCGTTCTGTAAAACTGGACAACTTTTTAAAAACCAGCTCACAACATTCCCCTGTCAGCAAAAGATACCCACTCGCCCCGAGCCACTACAAAGTGATCCAGGGTGCGAATATCTACCAGGGCCAATGCGTCCACCAGCACCTTAGTAATAAGCTTATCACTAACGCTTGGCTCTGCCACACCAGAGGGGTGATTGTGAGCCAGTATGACCGCCGCAGCGTTTTTTGTTAAAGCCAGCTTTACCACTTCACGAGGGTATACATTAGCGCTGTCTATAGTGCCTTGAAAAAGCTCTACACACTCTAATAGACGGTGTTGGGTATCTAGTAATAACACACAAAACACTTCGCGCTCATAGTGGCCTATTTCACACTGTAAGTAAGTGCCTACTCTAGAGCTACTATCTAGCTGGGTATTTTGTGTGAGCTGGGCTTTTTGAAGCCTTAGCCCAAGCTCTCTAACCGCTTGTAATTGCACGTATTTAGTGGGCCCTGCACCTTGCTGCAGGCAAAAGTCGTCTACACTTGCTGCCAGCAGAGCGTGTAGGCCTCCAAAACGAGACAGCATCTGTCGTGCCATGTCCACAGCCGACAAACCGACACACCCTGTGCGTAAGAAAATAGCCACAAGCTCTGCATCTGTGAGTTGTTTAGCGCCCAACTTTAGCAGCCGTTCCCTTGGCTGTTCTGAGGTAGGCCATTGTGAAATCGCCATTGCATCCATGCTCCTAATCCATTAGGTTGTTACTAAAGCATAGCAGGCTAAAAATAAATCACCCCAATGACTCAACTAACCGACACCCACAACAACGAAAGCGATGGCTTGCAAACCTTATTTAAAAATTTGCCAGGCATGGCTTATCGCTGTCTTAATCTACCCCATTGGCCCATGAGTTTTGTAAGTGAAGGCTGCGAAGCCTTGTGTGGCTATAGCAGCCAAGAGCTTGAGGGGCAGTCTATCTTGTGGGGCGATTTTACTCATCGCCATGATGTGGCGGAAGTGGATCGGCAAGTCAGTGAAGCGGCCTCTTTTGATCAGCCTTTTGAAGTGGAATATCGCATAGTGCCTCGCACTGGCCCACATAAATGGGTATGGGAAAGGGGCCGAGTGGTAGACAGGCTCAAAGATGGCACTGCTATTATTGAAGGCTTTATAACTGATATCACCAGCTTACGTCACGCAGAGCGTATGGTTAATGAACAACGTGAGCAGTTAGCCCATGTAGAGCGTCTCAACACCCTTGGGGAAATGACAGCCGCTATTGCCCATGAGCTCAACCAACCCCTTACAGCGATTTCCATGTACAGTAAGTCTGCACGCTTATTAGCCCAGCAGGGCCAATACGAAAAGCTGTTGGAGGTGATGGATAAGGTGGCTCAACAATCCCACCGTGCAGGTGCCGTGATTGAACGCATGCAAGCCATGAGTTACCAAACTAGCCACCAACAAGACCAGGTTAACCCCACACAGCTCTTACGCGACATTAAAGTCTTGGCAGAGATTGAAGCCCAAGTGAGGCACTTTACTATAGATTTAAAAGTACCTCAGCATTTACCCCTCATTTCTTGTGACCCTATTCAAATTCAGCAGGTTATTCTAAATTTATTACGCAACGGCATGCAGGCTATGCAAACTAATCAGTGCGCCTCTGGCAGCGCCATAGAGCTGCGAGCAACCTTAAAACAGCAACAAATATGGATCACAGTGACAGACCAAGGCACTGGCATTAAAGAGGACATGGCCGATACGTTGTTTTTGGCTTTTGCTTCCAATAAGCACACAGGTAAAGCTGCAGGTATGGGCTTAGGCCTCACCATAGGTAAAGCCATTATAGAAGCACATGGTGGACGGCTAAACTATCGTAATTTGGCTCATGATGGGGGAGATGGCGCTGAATTCTTCTTCAATTTAGCCATCGCCTCTAAGGCTCACACATGAACCAATCTGTATTTATAGTGGATGATGATCCTGCTGTGCGCGATGCCGTTGGCCTATGGCTTGATTGCCACGGCTATCACACCCTTTGTTTTGAAGACGCGATGCAGTTTATCCAACAGGTTACCCCCACTTTAAGCGGCTGTATTATTGCAGATATTCGCATGCCAGGCATGGATGGACTGGAGCTACAAGCTAAGCTTAACCAAATGGGCTGCCAACTGCCGCTCATTTTCATTACTGGTCATGGCACTGTGCCTATGGCGGTAGAAGCCATGCGCAATGGGGCCTTAGATTACCTACGCAAGCCTGTGAAGGAACAGCAGCTGTTGCTTAAGGTGAAAGATGCTTTTGCCATAGACCAAGCCCATAGCCAAAGGCGTCTACTAGCGCTTACACACCAAACACAACTGAATAGTCTCACTAACAGGGAGCGCCAAGTGGCGAACTTAGTAGTGGACGGCCTTGCCAACAAGGTGATTGCCTTTGAGCTAGGCATTAGCCAAAGAACGGTTGAAGTGCATCGGGCTAGTGTTATGTCTAAATTACGGGTGAGGACACTGCCACAGCTGGTTAAAAGCTATTTAAAGGTAACTTAGTAGGCATAGGGCTCCATCTACGGGTTTTCCACACTATTCAACCTTGGTTATTTGGTCTAGGCTGTTATTGCACAAGTGAAAACTTGCCATAAAATAATAACGAGGTATGCCATGAGTAAAAAGCGTGTTGCCATTATTGGAGCTGGGCCTAGTGGTCTAGCGCAATTACGAGCCTTTCAATCCGCCCAAGAGAAGGGTGCGCAAATCCCAGAAATTGTATGTTTTGAAAAACAAGACAACTGGGGAGGCCTTTGGAATTACACTTGGCGCACAGGCGTAGACCAGTATGGCGAGCCTGTTCATGGCAGCATGTACCGATACCTTTGGTCTAACGGCCCAAAGGAAGGCTTAGAGTTTGCAGACTACTCTTTTGATGAACACTTTGGACGTGAAATTGCTTCGTTTCCGCCCCGTGCAGTATTGTTTGACTACATAGAAGGTCGCGTTAAAAAAGCCGACGTGCGCAAATACATTCGTTTCTCTAACGTGATCCGCAACGTGTCTTACAATAATAGCAGCGACACCTTTACAGTAACGGCTGAAGACTTGCCCAACAACACCCAGTATCAAGAAGAGTTTGATTACGTTATCGTATCTAGTGGCCACTTTTCTACGCCTCATGTGCCTGAATACCCTGGCTTCAATCACTTTGGGGGCCGCATAATGCACGCTCATGACTTTCGTGATGCGCTAGAGTTTAAAGACAAAGATGTGCTCATTTTAGGCACTTCATATTCGGCAGAGGACATTGGCTCTCAGTGTTGGAAATATGGTGCCAAAACCATTACCGTAGCCCATCGTACCGCACCTATGGGTTATGACTGGCCAGAAAACTGGGAAGAAGTGCCTGCTTTGGAGCGTGTTGACGAAAATACAGCCTATTTTATTGATGGCACACAAAAGCAAATTGATGCCATTATTCTATGTACAGGCTACATTCACCATTTTCCGTTTATGGAAGAATCTCTTAAGCTTAAAACCAACAATCGCCTCTATCCAGTAGACCTCTACAACGGCGTGGTATGGCAGCATAACCCTAAGCTGTTTTATCTTGGCATGCAGGATCAGTGGTATACATTTAACATGTTTGATGCGCAGGCTTGGTATGCAAGGGATGTGATTATGGGCCGTGTGGCATTACCAACACAGCCTGAAATGCAGATCGATATTGATGATTGGCGTGCTCAAGAAGACGCGGGAACCGATGATTATGAAGCCATTGCCTTTCAGGGCCGCTACACCATGGAGCTAATGGCTAAAACAGACTACCCAGCCATCGATTTAGAAGATTGTAACCAAGCCTTCTACCAATGGAAAAAGCACAAAAAACTAGGCATCATGACCTTTCGTAACCATGGCTATAAGTCTGCACTTACGGGTAAAGTTGCCCCAGCACACCATACTCCTTGGCATGAGGCGCTAGATGATTCGTTAACCTGTTACTTAGGCAAGGGTAAGGACTAGCCTTAGCCCTAAACTAACGCCATCTGATTGATCAGAGGAAGTGTGCCATCAACAGCCACTTCCACCTTATCACCGGGCTCTAAAAGGCGCATGGGATCAAAGCCCATGCCCACTCCAGCAGGGGTTCCTGTGGCAATCACATCCCCCACCTGCAGAGTCATACCTGCCGACAGTGTTGCGATAAGAGTGGGTATATCAAAGATCATTTGTGCCAGTAGGGCATCTTGTCTTAGCTCACCATTCACACTACAGGTTACGCGTATATCACCACTTAATGGTTTGCCATAAGTTGGGGTGATCGCTGGCCCCATTGGGCCAAAACCATCTAGCGACTTACCCAGATGCCATTGATTGTGTCGTTTTTGTAAATCTCTAGCTGACACGTCGTTATAACAACTAAAGCCAAATATGTGGCCCCATGCCTCTTGCTTGGTGATATTCACTCCTGCTTTACCAATCACCAGCGCCAACTCTGCTTCATAGTCTATTTTGCGAGTGATCCCTGTGTGCAAGGGAATCGTGTCCAGGGGGCCTATAAGCGTGTTGGTGGCTTTAGTGAATACAATGGGATACTTAGGTAGGTCTGCACTGATGCCCATTTTACCTGCAATTTCTGCCGCATGGTCGGCGTAGTTTTTACCGATGCAAAACACATTTCGTCGTAAGTACGGTAGTGGAGAGCCCACCCGTTCTGGCGCATAATTAACACACGCAATGTGCTGCTCATAAGCCTGCTGTGCAAGGCTTTCAATGGCACCCTGCCCTTGAGCCGGCGCATCTAATAAAGACCACATATCATTGCACTCAAGCACAACGCCAAGAGAGATACTGGCGGCTTCAAGATCAATTAAGTGATTTTGGATCACGGCTCCCAAACTACCGTTTTTAAGCGTTACATAGTGCATTTAAATGACTCCTGAATAATCTCTATAAGCTAAATAGGCCTTTGTCGCATACCGAAATGATGCAATGTTAGGTATAATACCGCCTCATTTACGGCCTAAGGCCGCAGCAATGCGACATGTGGGTCTATACCAACACCTTTTATCTGTAACTATGCAGTCTATCAAAAGGTCCATGCTTTGGAGTATTTAATGAAGAGCCCAGTTAACGTTGTTATCACCGGTGCCGCCGGCCAGATTTCTTATTCCCTTATCTTTCGTATCGCTAAAGGCGAAATGTTAGGTAGCGATCAGCCAATCAACTTAAAGTTGTTGGAAATCACTCCAGCCCTTGGCGCTTTAAATGGCGTGGTGATGGAAATTGAAGACTGTGCTTTCCCTTTAGTCAACTCTATCACGCCTACAGATGATGCTGCAGTAGCCTTTGATGATGCTCACTATTGTTTGCTTGTTGGTGCTCGCCCACGCGGCCCAGGTATGGAGCGCAAGGATTTGCTAGAAGCTAACGCAAACATCTTTACTGCCCAAGGTAAGGCTATTAATGACAACGCTAATCGCGATGTTAAAGTACTAGTAGTAGGCAACCCTGCCAACACTAACGCTTACATCGCTATGAAGAGCGCTCCAGATCTAAACCCACTGCAGTTTACTGCCATGACTCGTTTAGACCACAACCGTGCACTGACTCAGCTTGCCAACCAGACCAATGCTGGCGTGAGTGACGTGAAAAATCTATGCATCTGGGGCAATCATTCAGCCACCATGTATGCTGACGTGACCAATGCCACAGTGAAGGGCCAGCCAGCAACGCAGCTAGTGGACCAAAACTGGATCGACACTGACTTTATCCCGGTGATTGCACAACGTGGCGCATCAATCATTAAAGCTCGTGGCGCCTCTTCTGCGGCCTCTGCAGCCAATGCTGCAATTGACCATATGCGCATCTGGGCTGCTGGCACACAAGACGGTGATTGGACCAGCATGGGCATTCCAAGTGATGGCAGCTACGGCATCCCTAAGGACTTAATGTTCTCTTTTCCTGTGACTTGCCAAAACGGCCAATACAGCATTGTTCAAGGCCTATCTATTGATGCAGCTAGCCAAGCCTACATCGATAAGACTCGCCAAGAACTAGAAGAAGAGCGCGATGCTATTGCGCATTTAGTTTAATTTAGCTTTTGGCTAAAACAAAAACCGCCCTAGGGCGGTTTTTTTAGGTCTAAAAAATGAGCATCAATTACTGATGATCAGCTTCAGCCTTTTCTTCTGCTTTATAAGACACAACCAGTGGCACGATTAGCATCGCTGTCATAATCCAAAAGCACACGGCCATTCCTAAAGGGCTGTCAGCATAAGTGAAGATGGCCTCTGCACCTTCCCAGCTGGTGATTGGTGATGATTGAAACATAGATATATCCTCTTAATTTTAATGGGTACTAGCCAAACCTACCTTGGCTTGGCTAGTTTCAGGTTAGCGAGAGCGAATTTCTTCTGGATAGGCAACGCCTTCCAGCTCGTTATCCATGCCGTCACGTTGTACACCGTCACCAGCACGAAGGACTCCCAACTTGTTGAAGATCCAAGATAAGACATAACCAGGGATAAAGCCTGTGGCAATCATCACTGCAGCGCCAATAACTTGGCCTGTCATGTTGATAGGTGGAATCTCAAAGCCGTCCCAAGAACTAAACCCTGGGTAACCGCCTAGGAAGATACCAACAGCCAATAAGCCCCAAACACCACACACACCGTGCACGGCTACAGCGCCAACAGCATCGTCGATGCCCATCTTTTCGATTTGCTTAGCAGCCCAAGGGCCTAAGAAACCACCAGCGAAGGCAATAGCGAATGCCAATGGTGGGTACCATAGGTCAAGACCTGCTGCAACGGATATCACACCACACAAAGCACCAGACATCATCCAAAATGGATCACGGGTCATAGCGTAACAACCGATGATACCGCCAGCAACACCCATTAAGGTATTAAAGAGGTATGCAGAAAGCGTGGTTGGACCGCCGTAAATATTCGTCCAGCCGCCACCAACACCATAGTTATACAGTACACAAGCGCCGATGAAACCGAAGAAGCCTACGACGATCAACATCAAACCGGTAATGGTCATAGGTAAACTATGTCCACGGATGACGTTAGCACTGCCGTCTGCATTGAACTTGCCAATACGTGGACCAAGGTTGATCAATACACCTAAAGCAAAGAAGCCAGAGATTGTATGTACCACACCAGAAGCCACAGCATCGTGATAACCGTATTCCGTTACCAACCAACCGGCTGGATGCCAGCCCCAAGACGCTGCTAAGTTCCACACTACAGAACCAAGAATAACTGCTAGTACAACGAAGGACGCCATACGAATACGTTCAATAACCGCACCTGACAAAATAGAAGCCGTAGTACAGGCAAATAGAGTAAAAGCACCCCAAAATACGCCTGTGGCTTGGTCTGCCATGTTAGGTCCCATGATGGCTGACATAGGCAAACCAAATTCGCCCCAAACTGGGTCGTAGGTAAAGCCTTGCCACATGGATAAGTAAATCAACCAACCAAACATATAAAAAGTAGGGATCATAAACGCGAATGCGAGAATGTTTTTAGTTCCCGATGCTAGAGAGTGCTTAACTCTTGAGGCGCCCATCTCATACATGAGAAAGCCTGCGTGAATTAAGACCATTATGGCGGTACACCAATAATAAAATATTTCCAGATTGGTGTTGCTCAAACCTTGCAACGCCTCTATTGCTGCCTGCATTTCTTCAGGAGTCATTGTCTCCCTCCATTTTTTGTTGTTATTTTTAGGCCAATAGCCAATCAGCTACAGGATGGAAGATATAAATATATGCATACAAGAGATATACTTATTTCTCACATCAATCATATTACCCATTAAGCCACACTAGCTTCACGCACAAAACCGCCATACTTTTTCTCATTAAAAGTAGTAAAACTCGGTGGCACCCCTTTATTTTAATAGCTTAACAAGTGATTTATCATGTCAGACAAATACGACATCGTTTACAGAAAACCTAGCTGGTTGCAAAAGAATGTAAAGTTTATGTACATAGCCGCTCTAGTGGTATCTGTTCCTTGCTGGTTATGGGTCAGTTGGATGTCCTTAAATGAGCAGGCCAATAAAGACCTGTATCAACAGGTGTATGACGATTTGTCGCTGTTTGCGCAAAGCCTTAATAGTGAACTGGAGAAATATCGCTTTATCCCCAAAGTGCTGATGCTTGACGCAAGCTTTATAGCCCAAGCATCTAACCAAAGTGTCACCACTTCTAACGATCAATCTAATCATCGCCTGCAACACATACGCCACGCCACTAATGCCGATGAAGTATTTGTAATGGATGCCCAAGGCACTACTGTCGCCTCTACCAAATTAGATAATATTGGCACTGCGTATAAGCATAGTCCTTTTTTTAGTGCCGCTAGAGCAGGTGGCTCAGGTGGCTTTTTCACCCTTGGCTTATATGCTGGCATAAGAGGCTATTATTTTAGTGAGCCTTTATTTAAACCTGGATCAGATGAAGTGGTTGGGGTAATCGTGGTGAAGGTGAACATGGCCCGCTTAGAAGGTAACTGGCTCAATAAAGCCACACCCATGCTAATTACCGATGAATATGGCGTGGTTATCGCCTCTAGCACCCCTAGCTGGCTGTTTACCACCCGCTCACCTCTTACCGAAGCTCAAATACAACTCATTCAAGCCAGTAGTAAATACCCAATGGTGTCATTTCCCTTGTTACAAACAAAGGTGCATAAAAACACCCCTTACGGGCAAATTATTAGCTTGCCTAAGGCTGGATTTAAGCAGGTGCTGGAAGTCACCAAAGTGATGCCCGAATTAAAGTGGACTATATACGGGGTGGGTGATCTTGCTGCCGCCAAACAAGAGGTCTACCAAGGCGTGGCTATTTCAACTTTGTTGTGGATACTTTTGCTCAGCTTAGCCTACGTTATTACTCAGCGCAGGCTTCAGCTTTTGGAGACCTTACATCGTCGAGAAATAAATCAAAACCGTTTGCAACAAGCCAAAGGGCAGCTCGAAAAACGGGTCACCCAGCGCACCCAAGCATTGGAATCTAGCAACGAAGAGCTCAGGCAAGCCCAGCAAGAGCTGATACATGCGGCAAAGCTTGCCACTTTAGGCCAGCTTGCTACCAGTGTCACCCATGAAATTAATCAGCCTCTCACCGCCATTTTGGCATCTGCTGAAAACGCTGAACAGTGGCTTGACCGTAAGCAAACAGATAAAGCCTTAAGCAACGTTTTACAGATCAAATCTTTAGCCCACAAAATGGGCCTGATTACCTCACACTTAAAGACCTTCGGCCGTAAAACAGATGACAAAACCGAATGGGTATGCCCACAAATCGCCCTAGATAATGCCTTGTCTTTGCTGCAATCGCGCATCACCCAAGAAGGGATTGAAACGAGTGTGGAGGATATGTCTGCCATACAAGTGATGGCTAATGATGTGAGATTGGAACAAGTGTTTATCAACCTATTAACCAATGCATTGGACGCTATGGATCAAATCCCTTATAAGCGGCTTAGTATATACTTTGAGCATAGCCTGCTAGGGGATCCACAGAAACTGACTATTTATGTTACTGATACCGGATCTGGCATTGACAGCGATCACTTACATCATCTGTTTGACCCTTTTTTTAGTACTAAAGATGTCGGTGTAGGGCTGGGTTTAGGCCTCACCATTTCATACAGTATTATCAAAACTATGGGTGGTGAATTGCGTGCTAAAAACTCCTCCGACGGCGCTGAGTTTGCTATCGATCTACAAGCCAGAAACCGTTAAACCAGAAATCGTCAGATAAGGCATCACCAAAAGAGAAAAATATGCAGTTACCCACTATTTGTGTCATCGACGATCACCAAGACATTCGCAACGCATTGGTTGAAATGCTGCAACTGGCTGATTATTCGGTGGTCGCCTTTGAAAGCGCTGAAGAGGCTTTGCCAACACTCAACAGAGACTGGCAAGGCATTGTCATTAGTGATATTCGCATGCCCAAAATGGATGGCTTTGAGTTGTTATCAACCCTGCAAAAGCTAGATGCCGACTTGCCAGTAATATTAATCACCGGCCACGGTGATGTACAAATGGCAATTAGTGCTATTCGCAGTGGTGCTTATGATTTTATAGAGAAGCCCTTTCACCGAGAGCACTTGTTAGAAGTCATAAAGCGCGCCTTGGATAAACGTAAATTAGTGAATGAAAACAGGCACTTAAAAGAGGCTATTGCTAGTGCTGATAAAGAAACTATTATCGGCCAATCTCCTGCCATCAAGTCTCTTAAGGAAAAGATTACTCTGCTAGCCAAAGCCGATGTTAATACCCTCATCTGTGGCGAAACAGGCACGGGCAAAGAGCTAGCCGCTAGACGCTTACATGAACAAAGCAATCGTAATAAGGGGCCTTTTGTTACCATCAACTGCGCCGCTTTACCAGAATCAATGATGGAAGTTGAGCTATTTGGCCATGAAGCAGGCGCCTTCACAGATGCTAAAAAAGCCCGCATTGGTAAATTTGAATATGCCCATAAAGGCACCATTTTTCTAGACGAAGTAGAGAGCATTCCTTTAGCCTTAGCTGTGAAAATATTGCGCGTGTTGCAAGAACGTCAAGTGGAGCGCTTAGGCTCTAATTTACCTATTGATATAGATATTCGTGTTATTGCAGCCACCAAAACCGACCTTAAAAAACTTTCTGAAGAAGGGGCCTTTAGAGAAGATTTGTATTATCGACTCAATGTTGTGGAGCTGCATTTGCCTCCGCTGCGCGATAGGGATCAAGACATCCCGGCCCTATTTCGTTACTTTGTAAGCCAAGCCAGCCACCGCTTTAGTATTCCTGCACCGCAGCTGTCACTTAACGTGATAGACACATTAATGCAGCACGATTGGCCTGGCAACGTGCGAGAACTGATCAACGTGGCCGAACGATTTGTATTAACAGACACTTTGATCGACCAGCGCACGCTAGCCAATTGGCAATCTGATGCCGATCAAAGCAGCCTACCCAATCGTTTGGAGCGTTACGAAAAGCGCCTGATCGAAGAGGCACTCTCTCAATCACGAGGCTCTATCAAGCTCACCTACCAAGGGTTAGGCATTGCCCGCAAGACTCTATACGACAAGCTAGCCAAATATGGCCTAGACCGTCATCGTTTTATGGATGATTAATGAGTGTGCGGATATCTACACACAAAGCTATATTTGTGTGTAGATTAGAGTACAAAATCTCATGATGCCTAAAAAAATATCGTTATTTATCAAAAGGCTAATCTTTGGCACAAGTGTTGCATTACATAAGTTGCTAGACCCACTACAGAATCAATAATAATTGCAATAACGAGGTTCATCATGAAATTTATTCTAAAAACCGCATTAGCCAGCACTATGGCTATGGCGCTTGTATCAGCTCCTGCACAAGCAAGCGAAGTGTGCCAAGATGGCGAAATCGTCATTAAGTTCAGCCATGTAACTAACACTGACAAGCATCCTAAGGGCATCGCTGCCACAGCTTTAGCTGAGCGTGTAAACAGTGAAATGGATGGTAAGGTTTGTATGGAAGTTTATCCAAACTCAACCCTTTACGGTGACGGAAAAGTGTTAGAAGCGATGCTTTTAGGCGATGTGCAAATGGCTGCACCATCTTTGTCTAAGTTTGAAAAATACACCAAACAGTATCGTTTGTTTGACTTGCCTTTCATGTTTAAAAACATGGATGCCATTGATGCATTTCAGTCATCTGAAACTGGCCAAAACATGAAGTCTGCTATGGTGAAACGTGGCATTTTAGGATTAGAGTTTTGGCACAATGGCTTGAAGCAGTTATCAGCTACTGAGCCACTACTCACTCCTTCAGACGCAGCGGGCATGAAGTTTCGTGTAATGGCTTCAGATGTACTTGTAGCTCAGTTTAAAGCGATTGATGCTATCCCTCAAAAAATGGCCTTTAGTGAAGTATACCAAGGCCTACAGTCTGGCACGATCCAAGGCCAAGAAAACACTTACTCAAACATTTATGGTAAGAAATTTTTTGAAGTACAAGACAGTGTGACTGAGTCAAACCATGGCATCCTAGATTACATGGTCGTGACTTCAACACAGTTTTGGGATGAATTACCTAGTGATATCCGCAACCAGTTAGAAACCATCTTGCGTGAAGTAACAGTGTCACGTAACGCGCAATCCTTTGCAGTGAACGAAGCTAACAAGGAAGCCATATTGGCTACTGGCAAGACCATTCATACTTTAACCCCAGAGCAACGTGCAATGTGGAAAGCAGCAATGCTACCTGTATGGGATGAGTTTAAAGATGATGTGGGCCAAGAGAATATTGATGCAGCGCAAGCCATCAACGCTCAATACTAATACTTTGGTACTTCACTAATGACAGGGCTCGAACTCTAGAGCCCTGGTTTATCTAATTAATTTTTAATCTCATTTTGATAACCTAAAGGTGGCGCTATGTCTGCTAATCCGTTACTAAAGATTACCCTGGGCGATCGTATTGAGCGCAACTTTATTGCCCTATTGTTGGGGCTAATGACCATGATCACCTTCATTAATGTGGTGATCCGCAAGTTACAAGAGATGGACTTTTGGCGTAGTGATTGGTTTGAGCCTTGGGCCGAGCCGTTATCTAACTTTGGTTTACAATCTCTAGAAACCACTGTATTTCTTTTTGCTTGGTTAGGCATTGTAGGCACAGCCTACATGGTTCGAATCAATGCTCAGTTAGGTGTCGATGTGGCACTCAATTATATGTCTCCTAGTTGGCGAAAAGCGGCGGCTTTAGTGGCCGTTTCTGCCTGTATTCTTTATACCCTGCTACTGCTTAAAGGTAGCTGGGATTACTGGGCTCCTTTTGCCAACTTACCCCCCACCGAGGGTCGCATTATTCCTGAAGGCTTCAAAGTTCGTTATTTAAGCCAAGGCTATTATGAAGTGAATGATATTGTTATGCCTGACTTTGGACAGGTTTTAGCTGACTGGTTTAATGATGGTGAAAAATACGAAAAGATCCCTCGGTTTATCCCCTATTTTGCACTACCACTGGGCATCACTATGCTTTTATGGCGCTATATCCGTGTTGCTATAGACATAGTTCAAGACAAAGCCAATATGATTATTGCGAGCCACGAAGCAGAAGAGCTCGTTGACCAGGCCACCGCAAAAACAGACAAGGATTAACCATGGAAGCCTTATATTTATTTTTATTGGTCATTTTATTGCTCTTA
>Ga0209815_1000692_pt1 | contig 24424 bp, 17 predicted proteins | sample CoawatmetaG00DNA_FD_187507 | JGI IMG/M metagenome (GOLD analysis project Ga0209815, IMG submission 187507) | Marine microbial communities from the West Antarctic Peninsula - Coastal water metaG002-DNA (SPAdes) (version 2) | ecosystem: Environmental > Aquatic > Marine > Coastal ...
AGATTATAATGAATAGATTAAAAAAATTAGTATTAGTACTCTTTGTCTTTTGTGGATTGAGTGCCTTTGCGCAATTAGGAACAAGTTCCCCATATTCTCGTTTTGGATTAGGTGATTTGCAAGGAAATACTTTTCCACTATCCAATGCGTTAGGGGGTGGAGTTACTGCTCTTAGTAGTTCTAATAGTGTCAATCCATCAAATCCTGCAAGTTATACTTCTTTTAGAGCAAATTCTTTTTTGTTTTCAACTGGGGGATTACACAAAACAACTCAAATTGAGAGCTCAACTGATAAGCAGGTTGCCAATAATTCTGCTTTTAGTCACTTGACAATTGCTTTTCCTATTAGTCGTAAGTTAGGGGCAAGTTTCGGAATGCTGCCTTTTAGTAATATTGGTTACACATTAAATGCCAGAGATACATTAGTAAGTGCTGATATGATTTATACAGGAGATGGAGGTTTGAGTAAAATATATTTTGGAGGAGCATACGAACCTTTCAAAGGTTTTTCTGTAGGAATGAATGCTTCTTATTTGTTTGGAGGTTTAAACAGAAGAAAGAAACTTGATTATGATGATGAATCTTTTTTTGATTCTCGTTCAAATTCGAGCATAAACTTAAAAGGATATTATTATGAGTTAGGGCTAATGTATAAAAAGGAATTAGCGAATGATAAGGAATTATCCTTTGGTTTAACAGCTAATAATAATTCAACCCTTAGAACAAAACGAACAAATATTGTAGAAACTATTTCAGGAGATTATGAAATTGTAAAAGATACTGCTAGTAATATAGTAGAGTGGGGAGAAGTTACCTTACCAAGGTACATTAGTACAGGATTAACGTATCGTGATGGTGAAAAGTGGCTTTTGGTTGCTGATTATAGCATGCAAAATTGGGCTGACTATACTTTATTAGGTGAGAGTGATGACTTAAGTAATAGTATGCGTCTTTCTGGTGGATTGCAATATACTCCAGAATTTAATTCAGTTACTAAGTATTACAAAAGAATGCAATACCGTTTAGGAGCTGCTTATAGTAACACTCCTTTAACTTGGAATGACACACAATTAAAAGAAATGAGCGTAAGTTTTGGCTTTGGTATACCTGTTAGAAAATCAAGAACAAAATATGATGTTTCTCTTTCTTTAGGACAAAGAGGGACAACCGATAATAGTTTAATAAAAGAACAATTTGTAAAGTTTGGTCTAAGCGTTTCTTATGACGGAATTTGGTTCGTAAAAAGAAAATATGATTAATAAGATGATGAAAATAAATTTTGTTTTAGTAGTAATAGTTTTAATGGGTTTAAGTGCAAATGCTCAATCCAAATATGGAACTGATAGCGTTGCGTGTATTGAGAACCTGTCGTTATTTAGAGAGTATTATAAGCAAAAGAACTATGTAGATGCTTTAAAGCCTTGGCGTTGGACTTTTAATAATTGTCCTAAATCAAGTGGGAATATCTATAAGAATGGGCCTAAGATTTATAAAGAGAGAATTAAGGTTGATAAAGAAAATAAGGCAGCATATATTGATACCATAATGATGATTTTTGACCAAAGAATCCAGTATTTTGGAAAAGAAGGATATGTGTTGGGTTTAAAAGGTTATGAATTAGTGATTGCAGATAAGAAGAGAAGTGCTGAAGCTTTATCTATCTTGGATAAATCAATAACATTGGATGGAAATCATGCCGATTTCAGAGCCGTTTATGGCTATATGAAAGCAATTGTGAACTTGGAGAAAAATGGAGACAAAACAAAGCAAGATGTTTTGGAAGCTTATGCTAGAATTTCTGAAGTGATTGATTATAATATTGTGAATGAGTCCAAAGTAACTAAGTATTTTATTCAGTATGCCGAAAAGATTGAAAATCTTTTTACTCCTTATGCTAACTGTGAGGATTTAGTAACTCTTTTTTCTGCGAAATTTGACCCTGAAACTGAAGATGTTTCTTTCTTAAAAAGAGTAACAAAAGTATTGGAAAAAAAGGAGTGTACCAATGAACAATTATTCTTTGATGCTTCTAGCAGATTATATGAGCTAGATCCTTCAGCATCTTCAGCTGATAAAATGGCGAAAATGAGTATTGCAAAAGGAAAGTATTCTGATGCTATTGAGTTTGCTGCTAAAGCAATTGAAATGGAAGAGGTGGAAAATCAAAAAGCTATTTACTATTTAGGTTTAGCAGATGCTTATCGTAATGCAGGTTCTTTTCTGTTGGCAAGAAATGCTGTTTATAGCGCTTTAGAGCTAAGAAGTGGTTGGGGTGAAGCGTATTTGAACTTAGGAAATATTTATATTTCAGGAGCTAAAAATTGCGGTGGTGATTTTGAAAAATCAACAGTATATTGGGTAGCAATTGATGCATTTAGTAGAGCCCTATCGGATGAGGATACTAAAGCAAGAGCAAGTAAAGGTATTAATACTTATTCAAAATACTTTCCAACTAAAGAAACTTGTTTCTTTAATGGAGTGGAAGCGGGAAAATCGCACACTATTGGTTGTTGGATTAATAAAGCGACAACTGCTCGCACAAGTGACTAAACGAAAACTATGCGTTTATTTCTTTTCTTTTTGGTTGTGCTAATTTCATGTACTAATGATCCTAAATTGGTGCAAGAATTCGTTAGTGATAAGCAACAACCTATTGAACAAATTAAAGGTGCCGAACTTCTGCATACTGAAAATGGGAAGGTAAAAGTTAGATTATTAGCTAATCGTATTGAGCGTTTTCAAGAGATTCAACCCGCATTAATTTTCCCTGATCATTTAGAAGTGTATTTCTATAATGATTCTTCACAATTGCAATCAACACTGATGGCGGATTATGCTTCAATAGATGAAGAAAAAAAAATTATGTTAGCACAAAATAATGTAATATTAATTAGCAGTGATGATAAAAAAGTTGAGACGACTGAGTTGGTTTGGGATGAAAATAAAAATAAAATATATACTGATAAAAAAGTGAAAATTACCACTGGTAAAGAGGTTATCTATGGTGAAGGTTTTACTTCTACTCCTGACTTTAAGCAATATTCAATCACTAAAATTCATGGAACATTTGATTTCGCAACTCAAACACATTAAGTTTTAGTATTTTTACGCATATGCTTGTACCTATCGCTATTTCTACTTTGTTATTTTCTGCTTTTTTCTCGGGTGTAGAAATTGCTTTTATTTCTGCTAATAAATTAAAGCTAGAGCTAGATAAAAATACTGGAAAATTCCCAGCAAATATAATCACTTTTTTTTCTAAGAACGAATCTGATTTTATCACTACCATGTTAGTGGGAAACAATATTGCATTGGTAGTTTATGGTATTGTAATGACTCAAATTCTAACACCACAAATTACAGATTATTTCACTTCTGATTTTGCGCTTTTGTTGGTGCAAACTATTATTACTACTTTAATTGTTTTGGTAACGGCTGAGTTTTTACCTAAAGCAATTTTCAGGATCTATCCAAACCAGATTTTAAGAATATTTTCTATTCCTATTTGGTTGTTTTTTGTTTTATTTCGGCCTGTAGCTTTGCTTATGCTATTTCTTTCAAAACTAGTATTAAAATATTTGTTAGGGCAAAAAATGGAAGATGGCAAGCAGGTTTTTGGTAAAACAGATTTGGATGAATATCTGAATAATGTAAAATCAGCTGAAGGAGTAGAGGACAGTCGGGTTGAGGTGGAGATGTTGCAGAATGTGTTGGATTTAACCGATAAAAAATTGCGTGAATGTATGATTCCAAGAACTAAACTAGTAGCTATGGATATTTCGTCACCAATTAATGATATTAAAAATAGATTTATTGCCACTAAGTTGTCTAAAATTTTAATTTTTAAAGGAAATATTGATAAAGTGATAGGCTATATTCATTCGTCTGATTTGTTTAGAAATCCACAGAATGTACGATCTATTTTATTACCTATTCCTTTTGTGCCAGAAAGTATGTCAGTTATGCAATTGCTAAATCAGTTTATAGAAAGTAATAAAGGGGTTGCTTTGGTGGTTGATGAGTTTGGAGGTACTTCAGGAATGCTTACTATTGAAGATGTTACTGAAGAAATTGTTGGTGAGATAGTGGACGAGCATGATGTTGAAGAAATTACTGATAAAAAATTAGCTAAGAATAAATATTTACTTTTTGCGCTTTTGGATATTGAGCTTGTAAATAAAAAATACAATCTTACCCTTCCTGAGTCAGATGAATACGAAACTATTGCAGGTTTAATTTTGCATCATTTGGAAGAAATTCCTCAAAAAAATGATGTAATAGAGCTAGAAGAATTCCAATTTACAATCATAAAAGTAAACGAATCTGCGATACAAGAAGTGCAATTGAACGTGTCCACTAGATAGGAAATAGGGGCATTTCTATTTTCATTTCTTAAATAACAATTGTATATTCGCCAACTTCAATAAAATAAAACAAGAATGGCAACACTAGGAAAAATTAGAAATAGATCAGGATTATTATTAACGGTAATTGGCGTAGCAATGCTAGCCTTCATTTTAGGTGACTTTATGTCATCTCTAGACTCTAGAGGAGGTGCTAGTATTTATGTAGGTGAGGTATTAGGTGAAGATGTAATGCGTCAAGCTTATGAAGTAAAGGTGGAGGAAGGAATTGAAAACTGGAAATCTCAGAATCAACAAGGCGTACTTAACCAAACAACTACTGCACAAATCCGATCTCAAATATGGGATCAGTATGTAAGGGATTTAATTATGAACAATGAATTTGCTAAATTAGGAATTGATGTTTCTGATGATGAATTCTTTGAGTTATTACAGGGTTTAAATGTACATCCTGAAATTTCAAAAGTTCCTACTTTTCAAAACCAAGCAACTGGTCAGTTCGATAGAACAAAAGTATTGGGCTACTTAAAACAAATTGACCAAGATCCAACAGGTGAGGCAAGATCAAGATGGGTAGGTTTCCAAAAATACTTAATTGGCTTAATTAAAACTTCAAAGTACAACTCACTAGTTTCTAATGCTATGTATGTAACGAGTGAAGAAGCAAGACTGAACTTTAACGAAAATTCACAAAATATTACTTTTAACTATGTAGCTCTTCCTTTTTCTTCAGTAGTTGATAGTATGGTGGAGCCAACTGAAAGTGAGTTAGCAAACTATTATGCTGACAATAAATCAGATTATGAGCAGGATGCATCAAAGAATGTTGACTTTGTAGTATTTACAGTTATTCCTTCAGCGGAAGATGATGCAACTACTAAATTAGCTATTTCCGATTTAAAAGATGATTTTACTATTTTTGAAGATTATGATTTAATTGCTAGAAGAAATTCTGATAACACTTCAGCACGTTTTACTTTTACTAATAAAGAAGGTTTAGCAGATAAGAATTGGGAAGAATTATTTGATGCTGAACAAGGTGCTGTTATAGGACCTTACCTAGCTAATCAAGGAGTTTATCGTATTGCTAAGTTAGCAATTGCTCAAGATCGTCCTGATTCAGTTGAGGCGCGTCATATCCTAATAACTCCTAATGAAACTATGAATTTGGATTCTGTAAATATAAGAATTGAAGCAATAAAAGCACAAGTTCAGGCGGGTACTGACTTTGGTGATTTAGCACAAAGGAATTCTGACGATAAAGGTTCAGCTATTAAAGGAGGTGACTTAGGTTGGTTCTCGGAGGGCGCAATGGTTGATGAATTTAATGAAGCTTGTTTTACTTCTAAAAGAGGTGATTTAAGTGTGGTCACTTCTCAATTTGGTGTTCATCTTATTGAGATAACAAAAACAAGTAGAGCTGTACGTAAAGTAAAGATTGCTTTTATCGACAGAAATGTTGAGCCAAGTACTGAAACATATAATACATATTACTCTGAAGCAGCTCAGTTTGCAGGAAAAATATTAAATGAAGGACTTGCTTTCGATTCTTTAGTTGCGCAGCAAAATTTAGTAAAAAGAAGCGATAGTAAAGTAACTGCTGACAAGCAAAGTATTGTTGGTTTGCCAAACTCAAGAGAAATGGTAAGATGGATGAATACTGCTGATGAAGAAACTGTCTCTGAAGTATTCCAATTTGAGAACTCTTATGTTGTTGCTTACTTAACAAAAGAACATATTAAGGGAAATGTTCCTTTAGAAGATATTAAAGAACAAATTTCTGCTTTATTAGTGAAGGATAAAAAAGCAGACTACATTACTGCTAATATAAAGGGAGCTGATTTAGCTGCTATTGCTAACAACAATGGGCAAACTGTTGTGAATGCACAAAGAGCTAATTTGGCAAACTTAAGCCTGCAAGGTATTGGTTACGAGCCAGAGTTAGTGGGTTCTATTTTTGGTACTGCTGTTGGTTCTGTTTCTAATCCTATTGCAGGAGCTAATGCTGTTTATTTAGTAGAGGTTACAGCTAAGGATAAAGAAAAAACTACAGGTGACTTTACTCAACAAAAAGAAGAAGTTAAAAAAGGAGTTGCTGCTTATGCTAATGGAGCAGCTTACAAAGTATTAAACACTGAAGCTGATGTAAAAGATAATCGTTCAGATTTCAACTAGTCAGTTTTAAAACTAAAATAGAAAGCTCAGTCGAAAGGCTGGGCATTTTTTATCTCAAAATCTGTAAACGGTAAGAATCCAAGTTAAGAAAGATAAATAATAGGATCGTAAAGCCTAGCAAGGAAGAGCCTCCATAACTTATAAAAGGCAATGGTATTCCAATCACAGGTAACAAGCCAATGGTCATCCCTATATTTATAACAAAGTGCATGAAAAGGATAGTGGCGACACTATAGCCATAAATCCTACTGAAGTTTGATCTTTGTCTTTCGGCAAGGAAAAGCACTCTAAAAAGCAGTCCTAGGAATAAAGAGATAAAGAAAAAACTACCAAGAAAGCCCCATTCCTCTCCAATAGTACAAAAGATAAAATCGGTACTTTGTTCGGGTACAAAATCAAATCGGGTTTGTGTTCCGTTTAAAAAACCTTTTCCACTAAACCCTCCTGAGCCAATCGCAATTTTTGATTGGATAAGGTTGTATCCTGCACCATGAGGGTCAAACTCTTTTCCTAATAAAATATCTATTCTTTTTCTGTGATGTGGAGCCATCACATCATTGAATATATAATCAACACTAAAAATAAAAGATATAGAGGTTACTAGTATACCCATTATAAGTAATAGTTCTTTCTTTTTCCTTCTTGAAAGCAAAAATATAATTAATGCAATTCCTGCTAAAAAAGGAATTAGAATTGTCTTTTCAACTAATAAGGTAACCACAAATAGAATGGCAATAATTAATCCGAATATGAGTATGTTTCCTGAAAGCCCTTCACGATATAATACGAGTACAAAGCCAGCATAAACTAAGGCTGTACCAAGGTCATTTTGCAGTATAATCAATAAAAACGGAAGTATAATTATAGCATAGGTATTCAGCTTTTCGCGTAATGATTTCCTTTTAGTATTAAGGTTATTATAATATTTTGCAAGTGCAAGTGCGGTGGTAAACTTTGCAAATTCTGAAGGTTGGAATTTAAAATTTCCAAACTCGAACCAGGATGTAGCTCCACCGGTAATTCCTCCTTTAAAAAGCACTCCAATTAGCAGTAGGATAATTGCGACATAGAAGATGTAAGAAAGGGAGTAAAAGAATTTCCAATCGATAATTAGTATTAAAAAAGCAACAAAAGAAGAAATACAAATGAAAAAAAGTTGTTTCCCATATCGGCTACTAAAGTCAATTACCATTGCCGAGTCATCATTGTATTGTGAAGCATAAATATTTATCCACCCAAAAAGCATAAGCAATGCATAAAGTAAAATACTTACTTTGTCAATGTTGGCGAATATATTTTTTGCAGCTCTCATTACTTATCTATTAAATTTCCATTTAGGATAAAAGTTTCTTGGGCTTTATTTGTTGTTTCTCTATTTAGGTATTTTTCTATCATTAAGGATGCAATAGGAGCAGCCCATGTTGATCCCCATCCTCCATTTTCAACATAAACAGCTATTGCAATTGCTGGGTTTTCTTTGGGTGCAAAAGCAATAAATATAGAATGGTCCTCTCCATGAGGATTTTGTGCTGTTCCTGTTTTCCCACATATTTCATAGTTAGGAATTTTACAATATTTTGCAGTTCCTTCTTCTCCGTAAACGACTTGCTCCATACCATTGACTATTGGAATGAAATGTTGTTTGTCAATGCTACAATATTTCTTAGTTGTATAGTTACTATCAATAGTTTGTTCTCCTGAAATACTTTTGATAATGTGTGGTGTGTAATAAAACCCTTTGTTGGCAAGTATAGCGGTCATGTTTGCCATTTGTATAGGAGTAAGTAGTAATTCTCCTTGCCCAATTGCCATTGATATAATAGTGTTGGCATTCCAACTTCCTCTGTATAAAGTGTTAAAATAAGTTGATTTTGGTAATTTCCCTGGGCTTCCTGTTATAAAGTCATTATTCATGAAGTTTCCTACGCCAAAGCTTGATACGTGACTGTACCAATTATCATAGGCCTCAATAGTAGAGCCAAAACGATTAAAATACTTTTCGTATATACTACAAAAATAAGTGTTACATGAAATTTCAATTCCGTTTATTAACCTAACAGGTGATTTATGAGGGTGGCAACCTACTTTTTTATCATTTCCATAGTCGTAACCATCAGTACAGGAAAATAGAGTATTTTTGGATATTGCTCCTTCTTGCAAAGCAATAAGTCCGGTAATCAATTTGAAAGTTGAACCAGGAGGGTAGGTTCCTTGGAGTGCTCTATTAAATAGAGGTTTTTTTTCATCCTTAGATAAAATGCTATAATTTGCTGATCGTTGTCGCCCAATTAATAAGTTGGGATTGTAAGTAGGTGCAGAAACCAAAGCAAGAATTTCTCCTGTTGATGGTTCAATTGCTACAATAGCTCCAATCTTATTTTTCATTAGCTGTTCACCATATTCTTGCAACTCAATATCAATAGTTGAAATTAAAGTGCTCCCAGCAATTGGTAAGGTGTCAAACTTCCCTTCTTGGAATTTTCCTTGGTCACGGTTATGTACATCAACCAATTTTATAGCCATTCCTTTAGTTCCTCTTAGTTGTTTTTCATAGGCAGCTTCCACTCCACTAACTCCTGTCAAATCTCCTTTGGTATAGTAAGGGTCTTCCTTTGTTTTTTTTAAATTTACTTCTCCCAGATAACCTATCAAATGAGTAGCTACATTACTTGGGTAATCTCGCATGGTAATCTTTCTTAAGTAAAAACCAGGAAATTGAAAAAGCTTTTCGGATAATGTGCTAGAGTTTTTTAGGTTGATGTGTTTGATGAATACACTTTCTTTATAGCCAGAATAGTCAGCAGCTTTTTTGTATTTTTCTATGTATTCTTCTTTGCTGATGCTAATCAAATTACAAAAAGCTAAAGTGTCAATTTCTTGTTCTTTTAACTCTCTGGGGATAATCATTAAGTCGTAAGCAGGAACATTTGCAACAATAAGGTTACTGTCTCTGTCATAGATTAATCCTCTTACCGCTTGCTGTACTTCATATCGCAATACATTATTGTTAGCAGAAAATTTATAATTATCATTCATTACTTGAATGTAAAATAATTTAGTGATGAAAGTAATGGTAATTAACAGAAATATAGCAACAATAATTTTATGTCTGTTTTTATAGACTTTCATTATTTTTTTTGATGAAACAATTGTGCAATAAGTACAATGATTAATGTAACAATGGAGCTAGCCAATATTTTTCCTGCAATAGCCAGATTGAAATTAAGGTGTTCGATAATAAACAAACAGCTATTATGGATAAGGATAAGGAATAGTGAAAAAGTAATAAAGGCTTTGTTTCCTATCTTCTTCAGTGTAATCTCATCTGTATCTCCTAGTATGTTATGGGGTATCGTTATCTTACTAATGAAGGGTTTAAAAAAAGCAATAAGTATAGTTGCTGTTGAATGAAATCCTAAACTGCCTGAAAAAAGATCAATGAAAAAACCAAGTAAGAAAGCATAAATAAGTAAAAACCACTTGGGTGTTTTTAAGGGTAAACTAATGATTAGAATTACATATAAAAACGGATTAATATAGGCTGAAAACAGAATCTGATTAAGCACTAGTGCTTGTAGCAAAATATATACAGGAAGTAGGAATAGGTATTTTGCAAAATATTTATTCATTTTCTGTAATTTTTTTTTCTAATATCAATTGTTCTTCAGCAGCTTGAGAATGGATGATGTATACATAGTTTAACTGATTGAAATCTTCAAAAAGTTGAACACTAACATCATAAAAACCATCATCTTTATTTTTCTGAATACTTTTTACTGCCCCAATATTTACGCCTTCAGAAAAAATAATACTATGACTATTCGTACTTATGGTGTCCCCAACTTCAATAGGGATATGATTTGGAAAATCATTAATACTAACTGTTTTATAATTAAATCCTTTCCATTTCAAAATTCCATTATGGTTGTTTTTATTCAGCTGAATACCAATAGCTGATTTTCGGTGGAGTAAGGAAATAGCAATTGCATAATTTTCGCTTACCGAATGGATAACGCCAATAACTCCCTGATTAGTTATTACACCCATACCTGCTTTTATGCCATGTTTTAATCCTTTGTTTAATGAGATAAAGTTATTTCGTTTGCTTACTGAACTATTTATCACTTTGGCAGGATAGTAGTCAAAGTGCTTGTTTTTCATTAAAGTTGAATCAGCAAATTCTGATTCATTTTTCAGTAAAGAATGGAGCTTTGCATTTTCATTTATAAGAAACTCGTTCGTTTCTTTCAGGGCTACATAATCAGAAAATGAGGTTGTGTAGTTATACACAAGGCTAGAGTATTGTGTGCTAAACTCAATAGCTTTATTCGCTTGATAACCATTATTTTTTAGCAATAAAAAGACAGAAAACCCTTCTATTAATAGAAACAATAATAGAAAATGATTTATCTTAATAAATCGTAATAGGTTATACATTTTCGCTTATGGGCTATTGAATTAAGAAGGTATAGCTTTCTATATTTTTAAGCGCAATTCCTGTTCCTCTCGCTACAGCTCTTAAAGGATCTTCAGCAACATATACAGGTAATTTTGTTTTTCTTGAAATTCGTTTATCTAGCCCTCTTAACATTGACCCTCCACCTGTTAAGTACAATCCTTCATTATAAATATCAGCCGAAAGTGCTGGTGGAGTGTTGAATAGAGCACTCATTACAGCTTCTTCAATTTGTTCAATAGAGTTGTTAAGTGACCCTGCAATTTCTTTATAAGTTACGATTACTTCTTTAGGTATTCCACTCATTAAATCTCTACCATGTACAGCATAGTTTGCGGGTGGTTCTTCTAGCTCGGTAAGTGCAGAGCCAACATTTATTTTTATTTGTTCAGCCATAATATCCCCCACTGCAATATTATGCCTAGTTTTCATATAGTTTTTTATGTTGTCAGTAAATTCATCACCTGCAACTCTAATTGATTTATCACAAACAATTCCTCCTAATGAAATAACAGCAATTTCAGTTGTACCACCGCCAATATCAATTACCATATTTCCTTTTGGTTCTAATACATCAATACCAATCCCAATGGCAGCAGCCATAGGTTCGTGTATCAGCCAAACATCTTTTGCTCCAGCATGCTCTGCTGAATCAATTACCGCTCTTTTTTCAACCTCTGTTACTCCTGATGGAATACAGATAACCATTTTTAAAGCAGGGGAAAAGATGGATCTTTTTCTAGGAATCATACCAATAAATCCTCTTATCATTTGCTCGGAGGATTGGAAGTCAGCAATTACTCCATCTTTCAGGGGACGCAAAGTTTCAATCTCTTTATGCGTTTTTCCATGCATCTGTTGGGCTTTTTTCCCAATAGCTACTATGTCACCAGTTCTGATGTTTTTCGCAACAATTGAGGGTTCATCTACAACCACTTTATCGTTATAAATAATTAGTGTATTTGCAGTTCCTAAATCAATAGCAATTGCTTCTTGCATAAAGTCAAACCATCCCATAATCTTTATTTTTTAGTGTTTAAAATGTCTTGTTCCAGTTAATACCATTGTCATGTTGTTGTCATTACAATAGTCAATTGATAATTTATCTTTTATTGATCCTCCAGGTTGTATTACTGCTTTTATTCCTGCATTATCTGCTAATTCAACACAGTCAGGGAAAGGAAAAAATGCATCAGAAGCCATTACGCATCCATTCAAATCAAAACCAAAGTTTTTTGCTTTATCTACCGCTTGTTTTAGTGCGTCTACTCTTGATGTTTGCCCAACTCCACTAGCAAACAATTGTTTTCCTTTTGCAAATACAATGGTGTTGGATTTTGTGTGTTTACATACTTTAGAAGCAAATACTAAATCCGATAATTGCTCTTGTGTTGGTGCAAGTTTAGTAGCAGTTACCATGTCGGTAATTGCATCACTTTTCAAATCTTTATCTTGGTATAACACGCCATTAAGTGCAGTACGGAATTGTGCTTTTGGTAAGGCAACTTCATTTTGTTTTAAAAGTACTCTATTCTTTTTCCCTTTCAATAATTCAAGGGCATCAGCTGCAAATGAAGGGGCAATTAATACTTCATAAAATAATTTATTTATCTCTTCAGCAGTTGCTAAATCTACTTCTTTGTTAGTGATAAGCACTCCACCAAAAGCAGAAGTAGGATCGCCAGCTAAAGCGGCTGTCCAGGCGTCAAGTAAGTTTGGTCGGCTAGCTAAGCCACAAGCATTGTTGTGTTTTAAAACGACAAAAGTAGTTTCGTTAAATTCAGCAATTAAGTGTACGGCTGCATCAACATCCAGTAGGTTGTTGTAGGAAAGTTCTTTTCCGTTTAGCTTGGTAAACATTGCGTCTAAGTTACCATAAAAAGTACCAGATTGATGAGGATTCTCTCCGTAACGCAAAGTTTTTCCTTCACGGATACTTGCCTTGAATGCAGGTGTGTTTTCAGTATTAAAGTAATTGAAAATAGCAGTGTCATAGTGGGAAGAAATATTGAATGCAGTACCTGCAAATTTCTTTCTTTCAACCATGTTTGTGCTGGCTCCATTATTGTTTAATATTTCCAATGTTTCAGCATACTGGCTCATTTCAGAAACGATTAATACATCTTTGAAATTTTTTGCAGCTGCACGGATTAATGAAATACCACCGATATCAATTTTTTCAATAATATCTTGTTCGCTAGCTCCTGATGTAACTGTTTTCTCAAAAGGGTAGAGGTCAACAATTACTAAATCAAATTCAGGAATGTTGTATTGTTCCAATTGCTCTTTGTCACTTGCTAACTCTCTTCTGGACAGTATTCCTCCAAATACATTTGGGTGTAAAGTTTTAACTCTTCCACCCAATATTGAAGGGTAAGTTGTTAGGTCTTCTACACGATTTACAGCAATCCCTTGCTCTTCAATAAAGCTTTGAGTTCCACCCGTTGAATAGATGTTTACTCCTAGCTCATTTAATTTCTTTACAATGGGTGCTAATCCGTCCTTATGGAATACGGAAATTAGTGCGTTTTTGATGGTTCTTTTCTCTGACATTTTTGTTTTTTAATACTCCTTGCAATTTTACTTAAATCCTAGATGAATTAAAAGTGATTGACTAGTAAAAAAAACGATTGTTAATAAGTTGTTTTTATTGTTGATAGCATGAAAATAGTTATAAATTTCACTGGGTTTTTATTTTGACTTCCCTCTTTTACTGAGTAATTTCTTTGCAAACTCCTAAAGCTCCCTCAATTGAGTTGATGTTCTTAATGCGCATGGAAAGTTTCCCCTTTTTTTCAATCATCTCACAAGTTCCAAAATTAGGTTTTAAATAATTCAATGCTCGTTTAAACATTTCTGAGTTATAGTAAGGTGAATCGGCTTGAGATGGGAAGTAAGCACGCATGCTGCCATTCTTAAGTATAATGCGTTCAAAGCCAATTTTCTTGGCCACCCATCTTAGTCTTAATGCATCACAAACATTATAAATAGCTTTTGGTGCTGTACCGAATCGGTCATTCAATCTGTCAATAAAAGCAACTATTTCTTCTTCCTTAGTAAAGTTGTTTAGTTCCTTATAAAGGTTCAATCGTTCACTTATATTGCTTACATAAGTATCAGGAATTAAAATTTCTAAGTCCGTATCCAATTGACAATCTTTTACATAAAATATTTTTTTCTCGTCAGTAAATAAATCTTGGAATTTTTCTTGTTTCAATTCCTCTACTGCTTCATTTAATATTTTCTGATAAGTTTCAAAACCAATATCATTAATAAAGCCTGACTGGTCGGCACCTAATAAATCACCTGCACCCCTAATATCCAAGTCACGCATAGCAATTTTAAATCCACTCCCTAAAGTAGAGAATTGCTCAAGGGCAATTAATCGTTTCCTGCTTTCTTCCGATAGGGTGTGTATGGCAGGGCTAATCAAATAGCAAAATGCTTTTTTATTGGAACGTCCAACTCTTCCTCTCATTTGGTGCAAGTCACTTAGTCCAAAGTTTTGGGCATTGTTAATTATGATGGTGTTGGCATTCGCAACATCTACTCCATTTTCAATTATTGTTGTGGAAACCAAAACATCAAAATCGCCTTCCATAAAGTCAATCATCAGTTCTTCTAATTTCTTACCCTCCATTTGTCCGTGCCCAACTCTTATTTTTGCATCAGGACATAGCCTTTGCAGTAAGCCCGCAACTTCTTTTATATTTTCAATTCTGTTGTGTACAAAAAACACTTGTCCGTTTCGTGCCATTTCGTAGCTAATGGCTTCTCTAATAGTTTCTTGGCTCATCCCAATTATGGTAGTTTCAACTGACTGTCTGTTGGGGGGTGGGGTGTTTATTACTGACAAATCCCTAGCACCTAAAAGCGAGAATTGTAAAGTACGGGGGATAGGGGTTGCACTTAGTGTAAGGGTATCAATATTTTCTTTGAACAGTTTAAGTTTGTCCTTTATGTTTACGCCAAACTTCTGTTCCTCATCAATAATAAGCAAGCCTAAGTCTAAGAATTTCACATCTTTTCCTACTATTCTGTGTGTACCAATTAGAATATCTACTTCTGCTCTAGCTACTCTTTCCAAAGTTTCTCTTTGTTCTTTTGGGGTTTTAAATCGGCTGATATAGTCCACAGTACATGGTAAGTGTTTCAGTCTTTTTTTAAAAGTTTTGTAGTGCTGTAAAGCGAGAATAGTTGTGGGTACTAAAACGGCAACTTGCTTGCTGTCGGCTACTGCTTTAAAGGCGGCTCTTATGGCAATTTCAGTTTTTCCAAATCCTACATCACCACATATTAATCTGTCCATTGGCATTTCCTTTTCCATATCCTGTTTTATGTCAATGGTCGCTTTTACTTGGTCAGGTGTGTCCTCATACATAAAAGAGGCCTCTAGTTCATGTTGTAAATAAGTATCTGGGGTAAACTGAAACCCTTTTTGAGATTTCCTTTTTGCGTAAAGTTGTATTAAGTTAAAAGCAATTTGCTTAACTTTTGCTTTTGCTTTCTGTTTTGTTTTTTGCCAAACAGGTGAACCTAATTGATTAATTTTTGGCTCTATACCTTCTTTGCCTGAAAATTTCGCAATTTTATGTAAGGAGTGTATGCTAATGTAAAGAATATCACCTTGCTTGTAAGTCAGTTTTATTACCTCTTGATATTTTCCGTTATTTTCTATTTTATGCAAACCTTCAAATCGACCAACACCATAGTCAATATGCGTTACAAAATCCCCAATATCCAGTGAGGTAAGTTGCTTAATGGTTATTGCCTGATTGTTTGTGAATTTTGTTTTTGACTTGAATTTATGATAACGGTCAAAAATCTGATGATCAGTGTATATTGCTTGTTTGTTCGTGTAGTCAATATACCCTTCATGCAATGAAAACAGTATGCATTTATAGTTGAGTTCTTCTTCAGTATGTTCAAATATTGCATTGAATCGTTCTTCTTGCTCGTCTGATGAGCAAAGAATAATATTGTCAAGTCCTGCTTCTTTGTTTTTTAGTAAATCCTCTTTTAATAAATCAAATTGCTTGTTTATTTTGGTAAGCGGATCGGTATTTATCGTTATTTTTTTCTCTATTTCAAAGTAAGGATGATTGCTGTTTTCAATTACTGAAAATTGCTGAAGTTCCTTACTGAAATGATAGGCATTCGTGAATAAATATTCAGGACTTAAATGCTGAATCGCACTATCCGATACTTTAGTGTATTGCTCAGTTGCTCTGTCAAAATAATCATCTAGAATTCCTTTGCTGTACTTAATGTCCTTAGTCCAGATTACTGAATTTTTCGGTAAGTATTCTAAAAAACTGACTTGCGACTCTATCCTTTTTTTTGCTTCCGTATTAGGTATAATTGTAATCTTACTTTCAGTACTAACTGAAAGTTGGGTGTTAATATCAAAGGTTCGAATACTTTCAATTTCGGTATCAAAAAACTCTATCCTAAATGGATTTTCATCTGCAAAGGAGTAGACATCTAAAATACCACCTCTAATTGAGTATTGTCCTGCCTTAATTACAAAATCAACTTTTTCAAAGTTGAGGTGATCTAGCATTTCCTCCAAAAAATCAATGGCAATGTCATCCTTAATTTTTAGGCTAATGGTGTGTTTTTTTAGCTCTTTTCTGCTGACTACTTTCTCCGATAAAGCTTCAGAATAGGTGATAATAATAGGGTTGCGCTTATTGTTTAATTTATTAAGAACCTCAGCTCTTAATAGCATGTTCGCATTATCAGTTTCCTCTATTTGGTACGCTCTTCTGTAGGATGCAGGAAAAAAGAAAACTTCATTTTTAAGTAGGTTTTCAATGTCATTTACAAAATATGAAGCGGCCTCTTTATCTCTGAAAATAAACAGATGAGGTTTGTTACTCTCTCTAACCACAGCACTTGCCGTCATTGCCAATGAAGAGCCAATTATACCTGTAAGCTGTATTTTGGTCTGTTCTTTTTCTAACGCTAATTGAATTGCATTAGTCTGTTTGGGTTCGCCAAAATAAGTTAGTAATGGGGCCTGTACTCCCAATTAAATGACTTTGATTTCCTTAATCATATCTTTATACCAATCTAGGGTGGTATCAAAAGGTTTTCCTCCTTTTATTCTGCTAAAATCAATACAACTTAAAGTGTTGTTATTGTCTTCATCCCAACCTACAACACCATTTTTGCCGTTTAATGCACTTTGAACAGCATGGTCAGCTACTTCAAATATTAAATCTAAATCAGCTTGGTTTGCTTTTGATGAGCGCCCAAAATAACCACTTTTTTGTACTAGTACTTTATTGGCATTCAAGCGTTTTCCTAACTGCTTTGCAAACCATTGTCCTGGATTTAAGTCATCCAAACGAACATGTCCGAAAGCATCACGCAAAACAGTTCCTCCATTTTTTTCAGTTTCTCTAATAATAACATCCGTACCCGCACCTTCACTTAAAAACATATTTACACAATCGTGCTTGTCCATTACTTTGTTTAGGCGTTCACATTCCTTGTCAAAATCAATTTTCTCTTCAGGTATTAAAACAGAGTGTACTTCCCATTTTTCTTTGCTAAGTCCTACTTCAGGGATAAAATTTAAGTTGTTTAATCTTTTGCGATATTCTAAGGCTGTAGCAGCTGTTAGCCAACCACAATCTCTACCCATTACTTCATGAATAATAAGTTGCCTGTCAGAAGTTGTATTTTCATTAGCTACATTTTCAAAAAAGATAGCGCCTTGCTCGGCAGCTGTCCAAGCTCCTAAAGTTTGTGCTATTGGGTAAACATCATTATCTACTGTTTTTGGCAAACCTACTACCGTTAAGTTATAGTTATTTGTTTTTAAATAGTTAGATAAATCAGCAGCCGTTATGTTGGTGTCGTCACCACCAATAGTATGTAAAATTGTAATACCATCTTTCACTAATTGGTTGGCAGCAACTTCTAACGGATTTTCTCCTTCTTTTATATATCCCTTTTTTATACAATCATCAATATTGGTAAGTTTTACTCTACTATTACCTATTGGTGAGCCTCCAAATTGATAAAATTTATCGGTATTCCCTAAAAGTGATTTTGGGAATGAAATAGAATTTCCTAAAAGCAATCCTTTGTATCCGTTTAAGTATCCTATGATTTCAGCCTTAGGATATTTGCTTAAATAATTTTCGGTTAATCGACCAATAGAGGCTGATAAACAAGGTGCAATACCTCCTGAAGTTAGGAATGCTATTTTCATTTTATGGTTTTTATACATTGCAAATATCTAAAATTTTAAAGTATTTGATGAAAAAATAATCTTTACTTTGTAACTGATTTTAAATGGAAAATGATAAAAGTATTTAAGTTTGGAGGTGCGTCAATCATGGATGTTCAAAACATCAAAAATGTAGGCAATATCTTACAAAAATATGATAGTCAGGAATTGGTAATTGTTTTTTCAGCAATGGGAAAGGTCACTAATATGCTGGAAGATGTTGTTGACTCTTATGTCCAGAAATCAGCTAACTCGGATATTGCTTTACAGAAAGTAAAAGATTTTCATGCAACTATCTTAAATGGTATTTTTAAAGAAAGTCATCCAATTTTTGATATTGTAAATAATCTGTTTGTTGAAATAGAATGGGTGTTGGAAGATGAGCCTAACCAGGATTATGCCTATGATTATGATCAAATTGTTTCTGTCGGGGAATTTCTATCTACTCAAATTATGAGTGCTTATTTGAATCAAGTTGGTTTTGAAAATACTTGGTTAGATGTTAGGGATTTAATTCGTACAGATAACATACACCGAAATGCAAAAGTAGATTGGGAAACTACTGCCGAATCGATAAAGCGTAATGTAAAAGCAAAGCATTCTATCACGCAAGGTTTTTTGGGTTGTACTTCCGAAAATTTTACTTCAACATTAGGTAGGGAAGGAAGTGATTTTTCAGCAGCTATTTTAGCGTTTTGCTTAGACGCATCAGAAGTAGTGATTTGGAAAGATGTGCCTGGGATGATGAATGCGGATCCTAAGTATTTTCCAGATGCAAAATTATTGAGCCAAGTTTCTTTTGATGAGGCAATAGAGTTGGCTTTTTATGGTGCAAAAGTGATACACCCGAAAACAATACAGCCACTAAAACAAAAAAATATTCCATTAAGAATTAAGTCTTTTATTAACCCAGAAGCTGATGGTTCTGTTATCAAAAGAAAGATTGATAAAATGAGTGATATTCCTTCCTTTATTGTTAAAGAAAATCAGATATTAATTTCAATTTCTGATGTGGATTTATCATTTATTGTAGGGAATCATATGAATCAAATTTTCTCCATTTTAGCTAAAAATAATGTTGAGGTTAACTTGATGCAGAATTCAGCTGTTTCTTTTTCAATTTGTGTGGATAATGATAAGCATAAAATTCCTCAATTAATAAAGGATTTTCAGCAGTTTTATGAAGTCTTATACAATGCGGATTTAAGTCTGTTTACAATAAGACATTATGCTGATAATTCTTTTGATTCCTTTTTACAGGATAAGGTTGTTGTTTTAGAGCAGAAATCGCGCAATACTATACAACTTATTACTCGCTAAGTTTTATAATCCTTTTATTCTGTATCTTTGTCACCTTATATAATATTTAGATGACCGAATCTCATACTTTTCATATCCCAGTAATGGGAACAGCTTTTACGGCTGATTCTGCTTTAAAAGTAGCGCATTATGGTATTAATACTGTGATTGCTTTAGCGGATGATGTTTTGTTGGAACGCCTTAGGAAATATTATAGTGAATTAAATAATTTATCTTATGAAGAGATAAAGAATAATACCAAAGATTATCGTGCAGATAGAATTACTTCTTATCTGAATATGGTAAATAAAATTGCTTCTACAAAGTTTGAGGAGTTTACTACAACAACTAAAGATAAATTTGAAGAAGTAAAAAAATACTTTTCAATGCTACCTGATACTAGTGATGTGAAAAAGGAGTTCAATAAATTAATTGAAAACTCATTTAGTTTTGAGGATTTATCAGTATGGTTGAAAGATAATCTGTCAATGGGAAGTATTGATGTAAACATCATGACGAAAGTTGACAAAACAAATTACTTTAAAAAAGAAGAATTACCATCAGAATATAATGATGCTCATTCGGGTTTAAGAGGGTATGCTAATTCTGATTTATCATCATCCGTAATTTTTTCTGCAGGAATGAATCCAAGATTATATGGATATATTGCTAAGTTTGATGATTTTTTTCCAGATGCTAATGGGTATATTAAAAAGAAGATAATTCTTAAAGTTTCTGATTATAGATCAGCAATTATACAAGGTAAATTTTTAGCTAAAAAAGGACTTTGGATTTCGGAATATCGTATTGAATCAGGTTTAAATTGTGGGGGTCATGCTTTTGCAACTGATGGATATTTAATGGGACCAATCCTAGCGGAGTTCAGAGATAGAAGACAAGAATTAGTTGATGAGCTTTATGCCGTATGTAGCCCAGCATTAGAAGCGAATGGAAGGGTTGTACCTTATGATACTTTAGCAATTACAATTACTGCGCAGGGTGGTGTTGCTACTGCTGAGGAGCATAATTTTTTAATTGATCATTATAAATTAGATACAGTAGGTTGGGGGACACCTTTTTTATTGGTTCCTGAAGCAACTACAGTGGATGCCGTAACACGTAAACAATTGCAAGATGCAAAGGAAAAAGATTTGTATCTGAGTAATGTTTCTCCTTTAGGAGTTCCGTTTAATAACCTGAGAAACTCAACTAAAGATGTTGAGAAGTTTAATAAAATTGAAGAAGGAAAGCCGGGAAGTCCTTGCCCTAGAAAGTTTTTGGCATTGAGTAATGAATATGGCACTGAAGGGGTTTGTACAGCTTCTCGTTTATTTCAAAAAAATAAAATTGATGAACAAGGTATTTCTGATCAGATTACAGATAAAGCTTGTTTATGTATGGGGTTAGCTGCAACTGCAGTAATAAATTATGGAGTTGAAACACGTGAGAGTAAAGGCGTTTCTATTTGTCCAGGTCCTAACATGGCATATTTCGATCAGGAATTAACGTTACAAGATATGTCACATCATATTTATAATGGTGATGAGGGTATTGTTCGTGCTGACCGACCTAATATGTTCGTTAATGAGTTAGGAATGTACCTTACCTATTTATCTGAAAAAATTGAGGAACATAAAAATGATTGGGGAAAAAAATCAGGGAGATATTTGAATGCTTTCGCCAATAATATGAATGAAGGAATTACTTACTACCAAGGAATGTTTGATTCAGTTGGTACTACTTTTAGTAGCGTAAAGGATGCTGCATATAAATCTTTAAATGATGCGGTTGAAAGTATGAAAAAAATGGGAGCTGAAATAGATGTTCTTATTGAGGAAAATCATAAATAAATTTATTGAGTAAAACTTCAGCAATTTTCACATTGCTTTCTGTCGTCCAGCCTGCAACATGAGGAGACAGGATTGTATTTTTTGAATTCATCAAGTATTGCATATTATTGGTAAAACCTTCTTGACTTAAATTTTCAAATGAAGTTTTTTCGTATTCCAATACATCCAGACAAGCTCCTTTTATTTTCCCGTTTTCTAAAGCTGCGACCAAGTCTTTTGTATTTGTACATTTTCCTCTTGCCGTGTTTATCAGATAAATATCTTTTTCAAAACTATTTATAAAATTATCATCTACCAAATACGTAGTTTCATCTGTTAAAGGAGTATGTAGACTCACGATATCGGCTTCTTTGTAAATGCTTCCCATAGTACTTTTATATTGATAGTTCTTCAAGTATTTGTCGTAAGCTAATATTTTGACATTAAATCCTTTTAGTACTTCTGCAAAGGCTGATCCATTGTTTCCATATCCTATTATAGCAATCGTTTTCCCAGCAAGTTCTATCCCTCTATTTTCTTCTCGTTCCCAAACTCCATTTCGTACTTCTTGGTCTGCTCTATTCAAATTATTAAATAAGGAAAGTAACATGCCTAATGCGTGTTCGGCTACTGCTTGTCTGTTGCCTTCAGCTGCATTATAACAATGGATGTTTTTATTTTCAGCATAGTCTACATCAATATTTTCCAAGCCGCTTCCAGCTCTGGCTATGAATTTTAGGTTGCTGCCACAATCAATAAATTGTTTGTCAATTTTGAATCTACTTCTGATAATTATTCCTTGATAATTACTGATAATTTGCTCTATTTCAGTTTTGCTTTTATTGTAAGCTGTATCGCAAATATGATTTTCTTTTTCTAATTCTTGTTTTAGCAAAGGGTGGACAGTATCAATAAAAAGAATTTTCATATTAAAGGATGGCTTGTCCAATCATAAAATAGATGAATAAACCCAAAACATCATTTACTGTTGTGATAAAAGGACCTGTCGCTAAGGCAGGGTCAATCTTATATTTTTCCAAAGTTAAGGGTATAAATGTTCCAAAAACAGCGGCAAAAACAATAACTGCAAATAATGAGATGCTTACCGTTAGACTTAATGCTAAGCTATACCCTAAGCTAAAGGCAGATCCAAGAATGATGATTGAGCAGATAATTCCATTTAGAAGTCCAACACCTAACTCTTTTACTAATTTCTGAAATATATTTTCCATTTTTAAGGAATCATTTGCCAGACCTTGCACTACTATTGCCGCTGATTGAACGCCAACATTTCCTCCCATTGCAGCAATGAGAGGAATGAAAAAGGCTAATTCAAAATTATCTCCACTTAAATCAAAAATACCAATTACTTTTGCTCCTAATAATCCTCCAATCATTCCAATAAGTAGCCATGGTAATCGTGCTCTTGTAAGCTCCCAAGTTGTATCGCTACTCTCAACATCTTCCGAAATACCGGATGCCATTTGATAATCTTTTTCGGCTTCCTCTTTTACTACATCCATTACATCATCAATAGTAATTCTGCCGATTAATCGGTTTAAGTCATCTACTACAGGTAAGGCAATAAGATCATATTTATTCATTATATTAGCAACATGTTCATCATCCTCAGTTGCTTTTACTGATATAATGTCTGTAAAAATAATATCTTTTATTGCTGTAGCTTTTTCAATTAGTAATAGTTTTCTTAATGATAAAATTCCGAGTAATTTATCGTTATCATCAACAACATATATTGTGTAAACTTCTTTCACCTCCTCAGCCTGTTTACGCATTTCTTTAAGGCATTGAATTGTAGTCCAGTTTTCATTTACTTTAATCAATTCTTTGGCCATTAATCCACCAGCTGTGTCTTCAGGGTAAGTTAATAAATCACTAATGTCACTGGCACGTTCAAAATCCTCAATCAAGGAAAGGACTTCTTCTTTTTTATTTTCTGATAATTCCCCAATTACATCTGCAGCATCATCTGATTCTAAATTGTCAATTACTCCTTCAGCAATTTCTTTTGCCGTTAAATCAGATAAAATTTCTTCTCGAGTATCGTCTTCAAGCTCAACTAGTACGGGGGCTGATTTTTCTTCTTCAATTAGGTCGAATAAAAAATGGGCACTATCTATGGATAGGTCTTCAATAATTTCTGCAATATCAGCAATGTGTAAATCAGAAATAATTAAGCTTAATTCAGTAGAATTATTTGCTTCAATTAGGCTGGTTATTTGCTCAATATATGCGCTATTTATTTCTATTCTATCTGACATGATTGGTTAGTTTTATGAAATCATCAACGGATAATTGTTCAGCTCGTAAAGTGAGTAAATGTTCTATTTCACTTTCATTTATTAAAGTAAAAGGTTTTAATGCGTTCCTTAATGTTTTTCTTCTTTGGTTATACCCTGTTTTCACTACTCGTTTAAATTTCTGTTCGTCAACAGTGAGTTCTTTTCTATTATTCCTAACTAATTTTATAACTCCTGATTTTACTTTTGGTGGTGGAGTAAATACATCTTCATTTACTGTAAAACAATATTCAATGTCATAAAATGCTTGTAAGAATACAGATAGAATCCCTCTTTTTTTTCCTTTTTTACAAACTATTCTCTCAGCCACTTCCTTTTGAAACATACCAATTACTTCTGGTATTTGATCTCTGTTTTCAAAAGCTTTAAATAGTATTTGTGAAGAAATATTATAAGGGAAATTCCCGATTAAAGAAAAGGGGTAAGGATATTTTTCTTTTAACTGAAGTTGCAGGAAATCTCCTTCATGTACACTTAGTTTAGGGTAATTTAATCTTAGATAAAAAACACTTTCTTTGTCAATTTCTACCACTTCAGTTGTAAAATCTTTTTTTACCAAAAACTGTGTAAGCACTCCCATACCAGGGCCTATTTCTACTAAATTTTTCGTTCCCTCACTTAATAAATCAGTGATGTCAAAAGCTATTTGCTCATCATTTAAAAAATGCTGTCCTAAATGTTTTTTTGCTCTTACATTCTTCATTATGCTTTTTTTAATCGTTTAAAAAGTTCTGAAG
>Ga0209815_1000694_pt1 | contig 24372 bp, 23 predicted proteins | sample CoawatmetaG00DNA_FD_187507 | JGI IMG/M metagenome (GOLD analysis project Ga0209815, IMG submission 187507) | Marine microbial communities from the West Antarctic Peninsula - Coastal water metaG002-DNA (SPAdes) (version 2) | ecosystem: Environmental > Aquatic > Marine > Coastal ...
GGAAAGTAGAAAAAATAAAGTAAAAAGTAGAGTTTTGTTTTGTTTCATAATAGTTTAGGATTCTACCAAATAAGCGAATAAATACTATGTCTGATATATATACCCAAACTCTAGATGCTTTGACAGCCCCAGATCAAACTTTTGCATTTAAAGAAGAGCTTCACTCATCCGGAGTAACTTACAGAGAATTTACAAATATCCCTAAAACCTTAGCCAATTACTTTGAATATGGGTTGATGTTTCCTGAGTGGGAATTTGTGGTCTTTGAGGGAGAAAGATACACATATCAAGATATTCATAACAAATCTGCGCAAGCAGCTAATGCTTTTGTAAATGCTGGAGTTAAAAAAGGTGATAGAGTTGCCATCTGCATGGCTAATAATCCAGAATATATTATTTGCTATATGGCTCTTACCTCAATGGGAGCAGTATGCGTATTTTTAAATTCTTGGTGGGTTCCTGATGAGGTGAGTTACGGCCTAGAAAACTCGCAAGCTAAAATTCTAGTTGCAGATCAAAAGCGTCTTCGTGGCTTAGAAAAATTTCAGGATGTTCAAAAAATTATAGTTAGACCAGATTCAGATTCTGAATTTTCTAATTTTAATGATTTTATTTCTTCGCATGAGACAACATTTCCAGCTGTTGATATGGATACTAACGACAATGCAACTATTTTTTATACTTCTGGCTCAACAGGCTTTCCAAAAGGGGTTCTCTCTACTCACAGAAATATATTAGCAACACTCTTTAGTTGGGCCTTGGTCACCACACTAAAAAGAGAGGTTGAAGCAGCTGAAGCGGCGCCTGAATCAAGCTCTCAAATTCAGCAGTCAGATGTTCCTGTTAATCAGTCTGCCATTTTGCATTGCGTTCCACTGTTTCATGTTACTGGAAGTCACTCTGGCTTTTTAATGAGCGTTATAGCAGGAAGAAAAATGGTCATGATGACAAAATGGGATCCTGGAGCTGCCTTAAAATTAATTCAAGATGAGAAAATCGGTGCCATCACCGGTGTCCCTACTCAAACCTGGGATCTATTGACGCACCCTGACAAAGATAAATATGATCTTTCTACATTCAAAGAACTTAGTGGAGGAGGTGCCGCAAGACCCCCCGAACATGTAAAAAAACTAAAAGATGGCTTTAAAGATAGTGAACCCTCTATCGGCTATGGGCTTACGGAAACAAATGCTGTGGGCACCCTCAATTTGGGCAAAGATTACTTAACGAATCCTGGTAGTTGTGGAAGAGCTGTTCCGCCAGTAACTGATGTTGCAATTATTGATGAGAATTGGAATTTCTTAACAGACCCTAAAGTTGTTGGGGAAATAGTTATTAAGAGCCCAGCAAATATGGTGGGGTATTGGGGCAATCAAGAGGCAACCGAGGAAGTCTTCAATGATGATGGATGGTTTAGATCTGGTGATCTTGGATATATTGAAGATGGTTTTGTGTTCATTGTTGATCGCGTTAAAGATCTTGTGATTAGAGGAGGCGAAAATATTTCATGCATAGAAGTGGAAGCAGCAATATATGCGCACCCATCCGTGCAAGAGGCTGCAGTGTTTGGAATTCCTGAAGAGAGGCTTGGAGAAACACTTTGTACCTCAATCTGCTTAAAACCGTCTTCATCCCTAACAGAAGATGAAATCAAAGACTTTTTACAAGATAAAATTGCGGCATATAAGATACCGTCAATGATCAAGATACACTTTGATGAGCTTCCACGGGTAGCTTCTGGGAAGTTCTCGAAGAAACAATTGCGTGATGATTTTGTTGCAATTGAGAAACATAGCTCTTAATGAGTTCGCTCTCTTATATAATTAATGTATAAATAGAGAGTACTTATTTAAAATACCTATGACATCACGAGTTTTAATAATAGAGGATGAACCTGATATCCGGAAAACGATTGATTACAATCTTTCTAAAGAATCTTTTCAGGTTTTTCAAGCAGGTTCAATTACAGAAGGTGAACAGTCTATTTTAGACAATAGCCCTGATGTAATAATCTTAGATTTAATGCTTCCCGATGGATCAGGTCTAACTCTTTGCAGAGATATTAAATCAAACGAAGAAACAAAGCACATTCCCATTATTCTATTAACAGCAAAAGCCGATGAGGTTGATCGTGTGATTGGATTTGAACTTGGTGCAGATGATTATGTGACTAAGCCCTTTAGCGTTAGGGAGTTAATCTTACGAGTAAAGGCAATACTTAAAAGAGGATTATCCGAATCAACGAAAGAGCATGAGGCTGAATTTGTCTTTGGTGAATTAAAACTAAATCTAGATGCCCATCAGGTATTTATTAACAATAATGAAATTGCCTTCACAGCTTTAGAATTTCGTCTTTTAAAGCATTTAATTGATAGAAGGGGTAGAGTGCAAACCAGGGATCAGTTACTTGAAGAGGTTTGGGGTTATAGCGCTGAAGTAACAACTCGAACCGTAGATACTCACATCAAAAGATTGAGAGAGAAGCTAGGCTCAATAGGTGTTTACATTCAAACTATTCGTGGAGTTGGTTACCGTTTTTCAAAAACTCCTCATTAATTCCTAATGAGCATCCGTGGTCGTATTTTTTTTATTATTTTGTCATGCCTATTTATCGGTCTATCTCTTGCATTTATTGTAGCCGAGAGAGATCTATCAGAAGGCTTGCAACAACAGATTGAGAACGAGCTTTCTAAGCAGGCAAAAATTTTAAGACAGTCTTTTGCCGAATCTCCTAAGGTCAATAATTCTAGTAGCTTAAAATCTCAAATTGACTCTTACTCTGACGCGTCTGGCTCCAGAATTACTCTTATAGCGCCTGATGGAAAGGTCTTGGTTGATTCTGATATCGCAATGGATATTCTAGAGTCCCTTGATAATCATAGTAATAGACCGGAGGTGATAGCTGCTTTCAATAATGGTTCAGGTTCCAGCAAACGTTTTAGTAATTCAATACAGCAGGACATGTTGTATTTTGCTCTGCTAGATACTACCACTGAAGCTAAAAGAGTCATCAGGATTTCAGTAACCAATGAATACCTCGATCGCTCCCTTGCATCACTTGAAAATTCAATGACTTTAATTATCGTTGTCGCCCTTATTGTTGCAATTTTGGCAAGCGTTATTGCAGGCAACTATATTCGCGAAAGTTTAATGGACTTAGAGCGAGCTGCATCAGATATGTCCGATGGCTCTTATAAAAAGAAAGATCTAGGATCCTTGCCTATAAAACGAAGAGATGAAATAGGGTCTATGGCTAGAAATATTTCTACGATTTCAACAAACTTAAAAAATCAAATTTCTTTAATAGCAAAACAAAGAGATCAATTCGGATCAGTTTTGGATGGTCTAGGCGAAGGGATTATGGTTTGCGATCAAAATGGTTTAATAACTTTCCGTAATGATCAGATTATTCAAATCCTGGGTCTGGATGAGATTATTGATCAATCTATTAATGATTTAGAAATACCTGCTCTTAGCAGGATGTACAAAAAAGCACAAAAAAAAGGCAAATTTGATAGTGAGTTTGAGTTGGAAACAGGTGAGGATGAAACTCGATGGATCCTAGCCCATATGAACAAGGCTAAGTCGACTCAGGAGCTAATTTTAGTGGTCCATGAGACCACTCAATTAAGACAAATGGATTCGATGAGAAGGGATTTTATCTCAAATTTATCCCATGAATTGAGAACCCCTGTTAGTGTTATTAAGGCAAACTCTGAGACATTATTGGATGGTGCCTTGGAGAACAAAAAGGATGCAAAAATATTTTCAAAGGCTATTTTGCATAACGCAGATCGATTGAGCGAGATGGTAACCTCGCTAATTGATTTATCCAGAATTGAATATGGCGAGCTTAAGTTTGTAATTGAAAGCATAGATTTAAATCAAATAATTGAAACAGCTGTTTTTTCATACAACAACAAAGCAAGGAAAAAAAATATTAAAGTAGCCTTCAACCGCCAAGAAGATTTTGTGGTGAATAGTGATGCTAAAGCTATCGAGAGAGTACTCAACAATCTTATGGATAACGCATTTAAATATAGCCCAGAGAATTCTATTATTGAGATAAAACTTAAAAAGCAAGGCGACTCAATTCGTTTATCTGTTATTGATCAAGGGGAGGGTGTAGCCGAGGAAGATCAGGACCTTGTGTTTAAGAGATTTTTTAGAACAGCTTCAGCTAGAGCTAATACCCAGCAAGGGAGTGGGCTCGGGTTGGCCATAGTAAAAAACCTAGTATATAACCTCCAAGGAGATGTTGGGGTTGAGTCTCGATTGGAAGGGGGCTCAGAATTCTGGTTTACTCTTCCAGTAAAATAGATGTGTTTGCTTTAAAAGAATTAAGAATGCAATTCACGGTACGAAATAAGATAAACTAGTTTTCTTCTGTATTTAATATCACAATGAAAATGAACTATGTTTTAGTCAAAAGATTTCTTATAGCAATCCTAGGCACTGTGGCATTATATTATTTGATAATTCTAATATTTACTGTTTACAATCATCCCCGAGATATAAAAAGTAACTTTAATTCAATATCTAGCTCACAATTTATTGAGCCTTTGCTTGAGAATAAATCGTCTAAACTATCATCAGGTTTTGACTACGAGGTCATTGGATACAGAGCTAGTAATAATAGAGCCTCTATAATTGTTAAAAAAAATAATGAAACCTTTGTTGTCCAACAGGGTGATCTTTTGGAGAATAGATATAAGCTGGTTAGTGTAGATGCAAATTTTGCAATTTTTGATGAGAATGGTAAACAGTATCAACTAAGCACCAATTTAAAAATAGATAACTAGACAATGAAAAAAAACTACCAATTATTACTTTTACTTTTATTCACAGTAAGCTCTCTTGAATTGTTATCCCAAGAAACTTTTTTATTGAACTATCAAGATGTTGAGATTGCCAAGGTTACTCAAGATATTTCTAAATTTTCAAAGAAAACCCTAATCCTTGACCCTAGAGTCAAGGGAAGAATTTCAATTTTCTCGGATTCAATACTCTCATCTGAGCAGGTATGGGATGTATATTTAAGAACTATTCAGGTGCATGGATTCTCAGCTCTATCTGAGGGAGGGATTGTCCGAATAGTCCCGGAAAATGAAGCTACCAGAGATCTAAATATTTCTTCTAGCTCCTCATCCATTGAAACTAAAATTTTTACATTAAAAAATAGATCGGCAGGAGAAATCCTAACTCAAATTAAACCTATTACAGGAAGGCAGTCGCATCTTTCTAGCATCCCATCTATTAATTCAATTTTATTGGTAGACAAAAAATCAAACATTAAGCGAATAGAAGAGCTATTAAATACCTTGGATCAAAATGATAGCGCTGCAATCAAAATCATTAAATTAAATAATTTATCCTCAGTTGAAGCAGTAAGAATATTAGATCGTCTAAAAGCACAAAATAATCCCACGATTAACAATTTTATTGCAGTGCCATTTACACCTTCCAATTCAGTAATCCTTTCTGCAGATGACGTTGTTACAAAAAATATTCAAGAAACGCTGAATGCATTGGATCAAGATGCTTTAACTGGTGGATCAATTGCTGTGATATATCTGAAGTACGCAAAAGCCGAAGAGATTTCTGCAATTATTAATACTGTCTCGTCTAGATTTTCGGGTGAGGACGCTGACAAGCCAGTTGTTACACACCATCGAGAAACAAATTCCTTGATTGTTTCTTCCGAGGCAACAAATTTAGAATTAATTAGGAACCTTGTTTCAAAGTTAGATATTCGCAGAGCTCAGGTATTGGTTGAGGCCATCATTGTAGAATTATCTGAAACAGCTGCAAGAAACTTAGGAGTGGAAACAATTTTTGCAGGTGCTCAAGATGGCAACATCCCGGTTGGCATCACTCGATTTCAAAATGGAACTAATCCAGATTTGCTGTCTTTGGCCGGCTCAGCAATTGAAGATGGAAATAATGCAACGCTAGGAAATCTTGCTACATCCTCTTTGTTAAATTCCTCTGGGTTTGTCGCAGGCTTTGGAGATCTTAGTGGGGGTGATAGCTTTGCTGGAATTATCAATGCAGTAGCGGAAGATCAAAATTCTGATATCTTATCAACTCACACAGTGATCGCCATGGACAATGAGCCTGCAAGTTTAGTAATTGGTCAAGAAATACCTATCACTACCGGTGAAAGTTTGGGATCAAGTAATAACAATCCTTTTAGAACGACTTCTAGGCAAGAGGTTGGGATTAAACTTTCTATTACTCCGCAAATAAATGAAGGCAATTCGGTGATCCTAGAAATCAAGCAAGAGGTTTCAGGTATTGTTGGTCCTTTGACAGGAACGGCAGATCTAATAACAAATAAAAGAAGTATTGAAACAACTGTTTTGGTTGATAATAATCAGATGATTGTTTTAGGGGGGTTGAATGAAGATGATTTACAAGAAAGTATCTCCAGGGTCCCAATACTAGGTTCTATACCTCTACTTGGTAGGCTTTTTAGATCATCGGCCGAATCTAGAGTTCAAAGAAACCTAATGGTTTTTTTGCGCCCAACAATTTTAATAGATTCCGCTGATGTTTCTTCATTATCTGGTGAAAAATATAATTTTATTAATGCGGAAAGATTTTTAAACACCCCATCAACAGATCAAATTTTAGATTTAACCGAATAACCCATGAGCATGGAAGAGGTTGCTTCACGTCATATTCCTTTACTTCCCTATGATTTTGCAAAAACACACAGAGTGCTTGCATGTGAAAAGCAAGCAATCTTAAATGTTATTTCAGAAAAAAATATTACTCCATCCATCTATCAAGAGCTTGTAAGATTTCTTTGCTCTGATTTTACCCTCGAAACCTGCGGAACAGCAGAGTTCGATCAATTGCTTACCCAGCATTACTCGTCTGATGACTCTGAGTCCGAATTAAGTGCTGAACTCTCAGAAAACTTTGACCTTCAATCTTTTGCAAATACACTGGCTCCCACAGAAGATTTATTAAGTGGAGCAAATGATGCTCCTATTATTAAGTTAATCAATGGAATTATTAGTCAAGCCATTAAATCTCGAGCATCAGATATTCATTTTGAGCCATACGAAGATAATTTTATTGTGAGATACAGAGTGGACGGCATTTTAAAGGAAGTTCTTGTTCATGATTCCAGGCTGTCAGCTCCAATTATTTCTCGTTTAAAAATTATTGCACGATTAGATATTGCTGAGCGTCGCAAGCCTCAAGATGGTCGAGTATCACTTTCTTTGGGCGCCAAGAAAATTGATGTAAGAGTTTCCACTCTTCCATCATCTTATGGTGAGCGAGTGGTCTTACGATTGCTTGACAAGCAAGCTGCACAAATTAATGTTGCTGATTTAGGTTTACCAGATTCAATTTTAAAAACATATAAGAAATCTCTAGAGTTCTCTGAGGGCATTATTTTGGTTACAGGACCTACTGGTTCAGGCAAAACTACAACTTTATATTCTGGTCTTCGCCATGTAAGCGATGCATCACAAAATATTTTAACTGTGGAAGATCCAATTGAATATACGCTGGCCGGAATTGGTCAAACTCAAGTTAATTCTAAAGCTGGATACGATTTTGCTTCAGGCTTGAGGTCTATTTTGCGACAAGATCCAGACATAGTTATGGTTGGAGAAATTAGAGACATTGAAACAGCTAAAATTGCCATTCAAGCAAGTTTAACCGGCCATTTGGTCTTATCTACCGTTCATACCAATAGTGCTATTGGTGCGATAGCTCGGTTGAGAGATATGGGAATAGAGTCATACCTGCTTGCTTCTAGCATTCGATTGGTCGTCTCTCAAAGACTTGTTAGAAGGCTATGTAATAGCTGCAAGGAGAGCGTCATACCTCCATTATCGATACAAAAAAGATTTTCTCTTTCGGAAGGCTCTTGTACCTTCAAATCAAATGGTTGCGAGGACTGCAATCACTCTGGTTTTAAGGGAAGAGTTGCTCTTGCAGAATGTATCAGTATTTCAGATGAATTAAAGATGCTTATTCATGATGAAGCTTCCGAAGCAAAATTAGAAGAATGTGCTTTCAAAAATAATCTGTCTATCGATGCATCTTCTTCACAGTTATTACTTGATGGCATTACTTGTTACGAAGAGCTATTGAAAGTTCAAAATCATAAAGATGCCAACGTTTAAATACTCGGCAATTAATGCAGGCGGAAATCGTGTCAACGGTGTCTTAAACTCTAAATCAGAGCGTTCCGCTAGACAACAAATCAAAGCTACCAATCTCACCCCACTTTCACTAAGCCTTTCAAGAACAAGTCAACTGAGAAGAGTGAATGTCAGCAATAAGGATTTATTATTTGCAACTCGACAAATTGCAACTTTGTTGGATTCAGGGATTGCTCTTGACGAAACTTTAAAATCTATAGCATCAGAGGTAGATGATAAATCTCTCTCAGCAGCTTTGCATGCAATTCGTGAAGATATTCTTCAGGGAACCAGGATTGCTGAAGCCATGGCAGCTCATCAATCTATTTTTAATGACACTTATCGCTCTTTAATTTCAGCTGGGGATACTGCCGGAAATCTTCACTTGGCTTTTAGCAATCTTGCAGACTACCTCGAAGAGGCTGCTTTAGTAAGACAGCAGGTAGTATCAGCATTGACATATCCAATTATCCTTTTAGTTTTCTCTATTGGGGTTGTTGTCGCGCTATTAACATTTGTTATGCCGCAGGTAGTTGATCAATTTGTAAGGGCTGGAGCTACATTGCCTCTGCTAACAAGGACCCTAATGACTGTATCTGATTATGTCTGGGTGATCTTGGTGGCAGTAATGGCAATATTTACAGGGCTTTATTTTCTGTATATCCATCTATCAAAAGATAATAAAACAGCCATCTCAATGCACCGAAAATTCTTAAAAATACCCTTAGTTGGAAGCTTTATTTTAAATGCAGAAATTGAGAGATTCGCAAGAATAATGCATTTAATGATGAAGTCAGGATTGAATCTAGATGTTGCTATGCAGCAAGCGCACGTAGTTATTGGAAACAGATACATTTCACAAATTATTTTAAAATCTAGGGCTGATTTGGTTGAAGGTAAAGATTTTATTATCTCATTGAGGGAATCTAAAATTTTCCCCTCTTTATTTGTTCAGCTGCTCTCTAGCGGCTATAAGTCAGGTAACTTAGTCTTCATGTTTGAAAAAGTAACTCAGTATATGAAAGGGGAAATTGAAAATAAGAGATCTGTTGTACTATCATTGCTTGAGCCGCTTGTGATTATTTTCATGGGAGGCATTATTCTATTGATTGTTTTGGCAATTTTAATACCTATAATGCAAATGAACACTATAGCTTTGGGATGATGATGAAAAAAAATAAACCTGGTTTTACGCTCATTGAGTTGATGGCCGTAATCGTAATTTTAGGAATCTTAGCAACTATTGTAGCTATCAATGTTGCTCCATTCTTGCAGCGAGCTAATTTAGAAAAAATGAGAGCAGATCTTGCGCAAACTGAAAAAGCTTTGGAGCTCTATCGGTTTAATGAGCTAAACTATCCCTCAACTGATCAAGGGTTACAAGCCCTTGTTACATTCCATAGTGAACTTAAAAGACCGTACCTTTATCCCGAAAATGGATATATCAATGCTGTCCCTTCTGATCCTTGGGGTAGATATTATCTCTACATAAGCCCTGGACAAAAAACTAAAAAATATGATTTATATTCTCTTGGTGCGGATGGAATGGAGGGCGGCATTGGAGACAATGCTGATATAGGCAATTGGGTTATAGAGAACTAACTGTTAAAAGAGGCTTCACCTTAATAGAGCTGATTATTGTTTTAATGCTGATGGGTCTTATATCTACTATAGTCTTAACCAATAGTAGTTTTCTGCAAAAATATGACTCTAATCAGATAGAAGTCTATAGAAATTTTATTAACTACCTCTCAGAAGAAAGTGCTCTCACACAAAAATCCACTGCTTGGTTTATTGGAAGTGGCTCTCAGTCTATGGCCTCCTTTCAGAATGGGAAATGGCATTCAGAAAATCTTTCATCAAGTCTTTATCCATCTATAAATCAAACAACTCAATTTAGAGATAGCGAAGGATCAATATTTTCCTGGCAGGATTCTAGAGATAATCCATTTTTAGTTTTTTATCCTTCAGGCCAGTCATCCGGTGGCTCTATTGAGCTTGATCAAAACTTCACCATTGAAATTGATATGTTTTCATCAGTAGCCATCGTTTCTCAAGACCAATAATGCTAAAAAAAGGATTTAGTTTGCTTGAGGTTGGCGTTGCATTACTTATCTTAAGCATGGCAGTAACATCCGTTTTTCAATTTATAAGTTCTACGACCTTATCCGCATTTGATCTTGAGAATAGAGCCTATGCAAGACAAATAGCAAATAATCGCTTGGCTTTAGTTCAAACTATTGAGCCATTTGCTGGAACATCATCTCGTTTCGGCAATGTTCAATTTGGAGGAAAGGACTTTTTTTGGTCAGAGCAAATCCAAGATGCTTCCTCTGATTTTGTGCAACTGACTATATTAGTAGGCTTGACACCAGAGTCAGGAATATATGAATTGAGTACTTACATTGAAAAAAAATAATTCTGTAACTCTGGGTTTTACTTTAATTGAGGTGCTAATCTCAATAGTGATTTTGAGCATTATTACAATTATTACCTCAACCTTTCTTCAATCATCCATTAATTCAAAAAACTTAGTTTTTAATAAGTCTGCTGACATACTTCAGATCAATCTTTTTGGTGATAGGCTTAAGCAGGACCTTATCAATGCTGTCAATGTTCCTCTTTTAGATCAGAGGGGTGAAATTATGGACGCAACTTTTCAGGGCGACATTAGTGCTAAAACTTTCTCTTTTGTTACCCGAGCAACCTCAAACACATTGTCATCAAAATTACTTGTAAAGGTTCAATATTACCTGAAAGACAATAAGTTAATTAGGCGGCAATTTTTTGCAGCCTCTCCATCTTCCTCTGAGGATTACTATGAAACAGTTTTATTCTCGGGGGTCAAAGATATTGAGCTAGAATTTTCTAATGGCACATCTTGGTTTTATTTTTGGCCTCAAGGTCCTGCCAGCACGAAACAAATACCAACCCTGGTAAAGGTCGCTGTTGATATGGGTGAGGATACTATTTTTACTTGGATTATTGACCCTCAAATTAGAAGTAATTATGAATAAACCAGGCGTCATATTAATTACCACCCTGTTGATAGTAATGATTATGTCAGTTATCAGCATGCAAATTAGCAAGAATTTTTTTATTGCACTTAAGCGAGAGGCTTATTTAGATTTTAAAAATTTAAGTTACCAGATGTTATTAAGCTCAGAGGCCCAAGCTATTGAGACGGTTAAAAGAAACATTGATTCCTACCGCAACAAATTAACAGCAGATAACCCCCTGTTAACTAAAAACTTTACCTATGATTATGATATTTTTTCCCTTGAGCTGAAAATAATAGACGGGTCTAACTGTTTTAATTTAAATAGCATTTTTAATATTTCTGGTAAAGGCTATGAGTTGAACGAGCCTCGTCGCGAATGGTTAGATAGATACTTACAATTAAAATTATTAAATCCCACGGATATCGAATCATTTTTTGATCAATTGATTGATTGGGTAGATTTAGACAATCAGCCGCTCAACTTTGGAGCAGAGAATTACTACTATATGGGCCCTATGTCTAAAATAAATCAATTTACCCCCAAGAGGCTGCTTGTCGATCTATCTGAGATAAAAAATTTACCCGTAATGCGTAATATTGATTTTCTAGATATGTCTGCTCATTTATGCGTGATTCCTGGCTCAACCTCTCAATTGATAAATATTAATACTCTGAAACCAAATGACTCAATGCTCATAGCAGCATTTTTTGATGAAAAAAATTTAGAGTATGTTGAGAGTCACATCATGAGCCTTCCCGAAGAAGGATATGATGAGATAAATTCTTTTATTAAGAAATTTACAGACGCTACTAATTTTCCAACTCAAATTCTGAGCATTAACTCTAAAACATTTAAATTAAGAACCAAGATAATTGACCAAAGTTTTTCCGCTGAACTTGAAAGTCTTGTTATATTAGATGTCTCAAATACAGCTAAGGTCTTAAATAGAAATTTTAATTTTTACAAATAATGCACTCCTTTATTCACTTTAATGATCTATCTCTCCAATCTTTAGAGGTCCATACCTATGCTGAAAGTAAATTAATTAAAACCGAGACTGCTAACTTGTCTTCTATTCAACTGGCTGTTGAAGAAAGCTCAAGAATATATGTTTTAGTTCCATCTCAATTATTTGGATACAGCGTTTATGAGAATGCTGAGGAATTTAAAGGGGAGATCTTAAAAGCACATGTTTTTAGTGAGGTTGAGGACAGATTGATCACTAATATTTCCAGCTTAGATTTTTTTTATGACTCTTCTAGAAACCTTGCTTCTTGGATTGATACTGATATTTATTTAAAAATATTAAATGCTTTTAATATGCTAGATGCGGAGATATTTTTATTTCCAGAGCATTATTTAATTTTGGATTCCATTGATACTCTGCTGGTTTACCAAAATAAATTTACACTTGCATTTAAAGATGGCTCTGGTTTTGGCGGCCTCACAGAATCTTTATTGGGATATCTAGAGATGCTGAAAGGTAATGGGCATATTTTTAATGGCATGGATGGGTGGTCAGTCAATGATGCGCAGAATTTTATTGCAACCTCTCAAGCCAATAAAATAGTCATTTCTCTTGGGGAGCTGCACCATAAGTTAATAGGACAAGACGATCTTAAACAAACCAATTACTTTAAAAGAAAGCTTTCCTTTCAATTCCTGAGATCAAAACTCAAACTTAATTTTATCGAAAGTATCAGCATTGCAGTTTTCACATCGTTGATAATTTTTGCCCCATTACTTATTAATTATTCATTAAAATCTAATGCGGATTCATATAACTCAGCTACTATTGAAATTTTTCAGCAATTAAATCCTAGTTTTGCTCGCCTAGTTAATCCAATTGCCCAGATAGACGAGCTCACTCGCGCAATTCCGATGCAAGATGTGGTTACAACTCAGAAGCTCGATGCTATGAAGTACGTAGAAAGCCTTAGCAGTGATTCAGTTCAGAGCATAGAAATTAATCTTATGGAAGGCTACATCAATGTTGATTTAAATAAGCTGCCCTCGTATAAATTTATTCTTATCCAGGAAATTTTTAAGCAAGAGCCAATCATTGTTAATACCGACCGCATTATAGAAAAAGATAGTGCAATTTACGGAACACTAAAAATTATTTATGAATCTAAATAAACTGCTTGTCTTATTTCGCTCTCTTGAGTCAAGAGAAAAATTATTATTAAAAATTATTTTTGCATTAGTTCCGCTATTATTTTTTGGAACTTATTATCTTCAGTTATCTGAGTCTATAAATAACAACACACGAAATGCAACTTTAGCTAAGAGTAATTTTGAGTATGTTCAAAGTAAGGCATTGAATTTTCAAGTCTATGCTGAGAGTCAAGAAGCTCTTCTTAGCTTCCCTGAACCGAATGCATTCATGATCAATGAATCGCAGAATTTTGAATTTAGTGATTTCAGGCTAGCTGAAGAGTCCGGCACTAATATTTTCTACTTCACAAGCGCCTCTGTGGAAAAAATTTCAAGATTTGTAGAAACAATTTCTACTCATCCAGCCATCTCAATTGTCTCTATTGCTCTTTCACCCTCTGAGAATTCTTATGCCGTAAAAGTAGTTTTCATAAAAAAATAGTAAATGGGGAACTCTTTTTTTATTAAAAACTTGTTATACTTCATTTTTAATAAGTTATTATTTATAGTTAATTTTTAATAAGTTATTAAAAAATATATTTATACTTTAAGATTGCAGTTATACTTTAAGATACACTAAGATTGCAGTCTGTTTATTAAAGCGTATCAATAAATTTATTTGGAGTTATTTGATTATGAAATACTTACTTGAGCAAAAGCTCACTGGCATTATTGCCTTACTATTTTTGGTCGGATGTGGCGGCGGGGGTGGCTCAACTCCAGTTCAGCTTACAGTTGCATCTTTTTCAGAATTTAAATTAACCGAGAATTCAACTTCGGGTGCTTGGGTTATTGAAGCTTCAACTAACAATTCTTCAGCCATTAATTATTCTATATCAGGGGGTCCTGATTCAAGTTTCTTCTCAATGTCAGGCGATACTCTTTCTTTTAACGGCTCGGCAAACTATGAGGCTCCATCAGTTTTAAATGCAGATGGTGTGTTTGAAGTTTATGTTCAGACTTCATCTGGCACTGCATCATCAACGCAAAATATTTACATTCGCGTTACAGATGTTGCTGAGGCTCCAACCATCTCAACATCAGCTATATCCAATATTGCTGAAAACTCATCATTGGTGGCAACTATTGTTGCTTTGGATGATGATAGAAATTCTGTCTTAGCATACTCATTTGTAGATTCAGCTGGCTCAAAAGATGAGGCTTTGCTATCCATAGATAGCGCAACTGGCTTAGTAAGTTTTATTTCTACTCCAAATTTTGAAAATCCTGTTGATTTAAATTTAGACAATACTTTTGACTTTACAATAATGGTTTCTGATGGATCACTATCCTCTCAAGCAGACTATACGTTTGCCATTACAGATGTTAACGAAGCCCCAATTATTGCCACAACATCCATACCAAATACTGCAGAAGGAATTAGAAGCCTAGGATCAATTCATGTCACTGATCAAGATTCTAGCTCTTTTAGTTTTAGTTTAGTAGATTCTAATGGCCTCAAGGATGAGCAACTTCTTTCGATTGATGGTAGTGGAAATATTGCATTTTTAGTGACTCCTGATTTTGAAATGCCTATCGATGTAGGCTCTAACAATACAATTGAGTTTTCAGTTATCGTTTCTGATGGAACACTTTCTACAACTGAAAACTATTCATTTTCTATAATCGATGTTAACGAAAGTCCTGTTTTCTCTATAGCCTCTTCTCAGATTTATGTAGAAAATAGTGGAAGCACATATTCTTTAGGCTTCCAAGATCCTGATGGAGTCTCAACGCTTTCTTATTCTTTGAGCGGCCCAGATGCTTCTAAATTTAGTATTTTAAATAACGGATTAACCCAAACTCTGAGTTTTAGCTCTGAACCAGATTATGAGTCACCTTCCGACAGCGGAGCAGATAATGTCTATAACGTTTCTGTAGTTGCCTTCGATGGAGCACAGAGATCAACTGTTTCTTTGGTAATAGCTTTGTCTGACGATACAACAGATAATCCGTTTGGCATCCAGTTACCGTCAAATGTCGGCATAGCAGAACTTCAAGAGGAGAATGAATAATGAATGTATCAATGCAATTTAAATTTTTGATTTGTGGTTTTTTTATCAGCATAGCTAGCTTTGCGGCAGTTCCTGCGGGCAGTCCCTACGACACTCAAACACCTGAATATTTTATGGATGATGAGCTTCAGGATAACTTAAGTATGCCTTCATTTTTATTATGCTTTACTAAACAGTTAGGTGCTGCAAAGATCGTTACCGGCCCAACAGTCACAACATATTTAGCCCTGGTTGACGAAGGAGCTTGCGATGCTTCTTCGCAGGTTTCTGAAGGGGCACAAAAAACATCTAAAGAAGCTGCAACTAGCGCTAAGGCAGAAGGTGCTGGCGTATCTCTCAAGAAAGTAACAACTCAAGTATCACAAGCTACCCGTACAGCACCTATGATAGTTAAAGCATGGGTTCCGCTTGAAGAAGGGATGACAGCATATGTTTTAGGAAAAGCTATAGCTCCGGCAACTGATGAACAGCCCTATGGAGAATTTAGTTTTGATTATGCAATTTTTTCCCCCGATCTTGGAAATATAGATGTTAATACAGGCTCAATGAGCGCGGCGGGAACTCAGCTCAAATGGCTTGAACAAGGTCTTGTTGACCATGATAGGAATGAGGAAACTGACCTAGTATCACTCACCAGTTCTGCTGTAATCAATTTTGGAACAGGCTCAACTGGCAGTGGGGCAGTTAGATATGCCTCATACAGTAACAGTTCAAAGCAAGAAGAAGAGATGGTTGCTGGCTATGCATTTAATGAAGACTCTTTCTGCAGACAAAACCTTTCGTTGGCTGGTAATGCTGTTTCTGAAGCTGAAAAATGTTTTTTTACAGATGAAGCTAAAGGTAAAAAAGAGGTTTTTAGTTATAATTTGTATGACAGTATCACTGGTAATGAATATAATTTTGGTAACCGAGGTTTTGGTGTAAAGTTCACTAGCGCTGGTGAAGTGAAATATGGTTTTGCGGATGCAAACGGAGTTCACTTTGATGAAGGTACTGCTAAAGAGCTTTCTAATGGTCAAGCCTTCACTGTGGACGAAGGTGAATTTGAAGGAGAAACCGTTAATTTGGATATCATTCAAACAAGCCTTATTAAAATCACGCAAACCAAGTTCCCTTTAGACTCTATTGATGGCATTCCTTTTTCAGCATTCTTAAAAGAAAATAATTCAGTAACAAACTTGACTGAAGCTGGTGAATATACTATTTTCTGGAACAAAGTTGACAAGCAGTTTGTTGCAACGCAAAAGAATTTTGAGCCTTTGAGTACTTTTCTTACTTTCTCAGCTGCAGAATGGTTAGCCGCATCTGGTACAGATGTTTTTAGTGGCTTTTGTGCATGGGCTCAAGGTATAGGCGAGATCTGTATTGAGAATGTTGCGCTCACTTCTCCATCAGAATCAAATGTAACCGTGCGCGTAGGTAAACAGGTTGCAATCGCAGATTACCCAGCAACGCTTTATTGCTTGGACAGATGTCCTAATTACACTAGGATCGAAGCAGAAAAAACTAAAATATCTAATTTTGAGGATGAGGGTACCGTATATGCAGGCAGCTACTCTGGTGGTTCATCAGACTTTATTACTTACACTTTAAACACCTCTACTTTTAATTACGGTGAGGGTTCTGGAGATGCGGCTATTGGAAGCGTTTCAAGTGATCTATATGAGGCATTGAACGACAGTAGTTTGTCTTATGGAATTCAAACCGGTGCATTGGTCACAGCCAAGTCATTTCTTGCTTGTGCCGAAGTGAGCGAGGGTTATTGCCTTCGACCTACTTTTGACGGAACAGCATCAGAGTTTTATGTATTCGAAAGTGGACATAGACCGTTTCTTCAGAAAAGACGGTTGTTAGACACTGCTAACAATGCAATTGAGTTCAGTCCGCCTATAACACTTTTTTTCACTCCTCCAGATAGTGTAGCTAAATATGGAAAATATGCAGATGTGGAAATTGCATTAGAATATAATGGAGATGATATTTGGGGCATACCAGCTAGTTGCTTAAATACTACAACAGGAGTGTTTACCGATAATTGCTATAAGAATGGTACCGACAGCGGCAGTGGGGTTTGGCCTTGGGTGGATCAATTTAAATTACCTAAAAATGAAACAGACGGAGTTCTTTATACAGGAAGAGGTAAAACAGGCTCATCTATTTTAGCAGCTCAAAACGAGGGAGTTGTCTTCTTAGGGCTTGATGACTCAGCCATTGGTACTCTAACACTCGGCGCTGAAACGGATCTTCCAACTGCTAATCCAGCTAATGTTGGTCCTAACGGTGGAGCAAACTACATTGGAGCTGAGCCTACGCAACCAAGCAGCCCGTCCATTAGGGCTGGTGAAAAAGTAGGCGGTTAATCTAGATTTTAGACCAGAGCTCTGCAAATGCTCTAACTTTTGCAGAGCCTAGGTCTTAATATTCTGAGCAAGAGTCAGGGCTATTACCCATCTCACCTCTAGCTAACATTTAACTTATCCTTTTTTAAGAAATATTAATTTTATTGGAATATATCTCGTGAAAAAGCTTCACCCCTATTGAGTCTGATACACCCCATTTAGTAGATGTAATTTTTTCTACAAATAGATGCTCAGAAATAAATTTAAAAATAGCCAACGCATGGTCAATCACATCAGCCCTGTCTGGAGATAATTGATACTTAGATATTTTTTCTTGAGTACTTAATCTTGAAAATTCTTTTATTTTTTTATTGAATTCTTTTATATTCAATTCTTTTTTGTTGTGCACTTGAAGAAACGATCGAATATTTCCACCAATACCGATTAATTTTTTTTTGGGTTGAATTGTTGCTAGCCATTTCTCTAGCCTCATCCATTCAGCCTGGTGATCTTTTTTGAGCATGTTTCTGACTGCCCCTAATTGAAATGAACGAATTTCAACTCCACTATGATCTCTAAGAAAGAATTCAGTGCTACCTCCGCCGAGATCAACAAAAATTTTATTTTTACCTGTGTTGCTTTTTGGATGAAATCTAATGAGCTGCGCTTCCTCAAGACCAGATATTACTTTAAGAGGATGGTTGATAGCTGTCTCTATATACCTTCTTGCATCTTCAGAATTAGAGGTATCTCGAAAAGCAGATGTCGCAACAATTTCATACCTATCAATATTATTTTTTTGAAAAACACTTTCATAAGTCTTTATAGTGCTGATAACTTGATCCAGTTTGGCTTTACTGAGCTTTCCCTTATTAAAGACTTCGCTACCAAGGCGAATGGGCGATCTCATTTCCTCAATAGACTCTATAGAAGTAGGGGTCGTCTTAAATATCTTTGACTTGATGGCATTTGAGCCAATGTCTATAGAGGCAATTTTCATCTATTCAACATCATCCGTGTATTTGGTTAAAATCATGTATTGGTCATAATCTAGATTATTGAATTCCACACCTTCTAGATTAACTTTGTAGTTGTTGATTTTCTTTGACCAGGTCAATGGCTTTAGAAGCTTCTTTTCATCATAAATAGTTTGATTAAGCAAGAATCTTAAAGCCGTAAGTCTTGCGATCATTTTGTTGTTTGCATTTATTGCAATCCATGGAGAAGAAGTAGGAGATGTTTTTTGAAACATTTGATCCTTATATAGTGTAAAAGTATCCCATTTGGTAACAATTCGCTCATCGTTTCGAGAGAGCTTCCAGTATTTGAGCTCAGAATTTTTTCTCGCTTTCATTCTTCTTTTTTGTTGATCCTGCGACAGTGAAAAATAGAATTTAATAATTTCGACACCTTCATTAATTAAAGATTCCTCCCAAGGAATCACTCGCTCCATGAAATCCCTATATTGTTTCTCATTGCAGTAACCCATGACGGGCTCTGTTAATGCTCTTGTGTACCAAGATCTATCAAGAAAGGCGATTTCACCTTTTTTAGGTATGACTTTCTTCCATCTTTGAAACCAGTGACTTGATTCCCATTTAGTTGGGATACCTAAATTCACGTATTTAAAATTCTTTGGAATAAGGTATTGAGCAAAAAATTTAAATGCAGAACTTTTCCCGGCAGTATCTCTTCCTTCAAAGACTATGCAAATACGCCGATTGTTTTTTATGACATCTTCTTGCAGCTTCAGCAGCTCAATTTGAAGCCTACGTTTCTCTAATTGATAGGATTTATCGTTTAGCTTTTGATATTCCTCTTGATCAAATGAAATAAGCATATTAAATATAGTATTTTACGAATAAGTCTTAGGCTGGAGTGGCAATGCAGCTAAGAAGATAAGCATTGGTTGCTCGGACTGCTTCGTTTAGCCCAACGTCGGTTAGCTCACCATCTTCTTTCGTATTAAGAGAGAGGATTGAAAAAATAATCTGAGTTATGACTAGAAAAACCCCGGGCTTATTAAACATATTCGGCAGGCCAATTGATCCTTCCACATGTTTTAAAATCGAGTCAGCAATTTTATGCAGCTCAGAACTTAAGACGGGAGGGGTCACATTATTTTCTAGGATTAGCTTTTGGGCACCTGGATTTGCTCCAAAAAACTCAATCATAATACTTACTGAATCTTTGAGGCATGCTGCATAGTCGGCATTTGAATTGATTTGAAGATTGGCAATAAGGGCGTGATTACACTTTTTGATATAGATTTGAATTAGTCCCAGCTTAATGTCATCTGGTGTTTCAAAGAACTTATATGTCGATGTTCTTTTTAAGCCAGCCATTTCAGATATCTTGGCAATAGTTAAAGCATCAGTAGATTCGTGCTCTAAAATTGATTCTGCTGCCTGAAGAATTTTATTAATTCTATCTTGGCTTCTTTGTTGCTTTGGCTTTCCTAACATAACCTTATTATCGACATTTGTTCTATAAATAACAATAATTTATAGCTTTTTTTAGCAATTTAGTTTATTGTGTCAATCTTGTGACAAAATAGTGTCATATAAGAAACTTAATTATTCCAATGAATACTAAAAAATTATTAAAAAAACAGGGTTTAATACCTAAAAATACTCAAGCAAATGAGATGCAGATATTTGGTTTTTTCTCTCTATGGTTTGTTTTGGCTGCAGTTATATATTTTTCTTAGAAAATTAACCCCATTAATTTTATTTGATCCCAATAGCGACTGGATCTTCTTTTTCTAAATAAAGATGCTTCACTAAAATGTTGCACAAAGGTTTATTTTTAGTAACAAGACGGCAACCTCTTTTTCACAGTCATGGTGCTTAATAGCATCATTAATTAATAACTAGTATTTAAATATGGAAAATTTGTTCCTTGATCCCTTTACGATACTTTTAATTGCTGGTTTCATAGGTTTTTTTATGGCCTTTGGAATTGGCGCAAATGATGTGGCAAATTCGATGGGTCCATCTGTTGGCAGTAAGGCCATCACAATTAAACAGGCCATTATTATTGCTGCCATTTTTGAGTTTCTGGGGGCTTTTTTGGCAGGTGGAGAGGTTACCTCAACCATCCGCAAGGGCATTGTTGATCCACTCATCTATGCAAATGATATTAATATTTTTATTATTGGAATGATGTCTGCACTTCTGGCAGGTGGAACATGGTTATATATTGCTAGCTTACGTGGGTGGCCGGTTTCAACAACACATTCTATTGTAGGATCAATCATTGGATTTGTTCTTATTACAAAGGGAGTTGATGCGGTTTCATGGGGCACGGTTGGAAATATTGCTATGAGCTGGGTGACATCACCTGTATTCTCTGCCGTCCTTGCTTATTGCCTATATATTTCAGCAAAAAAATTAATTCTTGATCGGCCTGAACCAGAAAAGGCTGCAATCACATACATTCCATTTTATAGCGTCTTTGTTGCTGCTGTTATTTCACTTGTCACAGCAAGAAAAGGTTTAAAGCATGTTGGTATTGAGTGGTCAGAAAATGAGATCTATTTATTTATTCTTATCTTCAGCATGTTTGTAGGCGCAGTAACTGCATTTATTTTAAGAACTAATAAAGAAAAAATTATGCAAAATGATGGTATTGAGTATGCATTCGGTTTGCTTATGATCGTTTCAGCTGCCGCAATGGCATTCGCGCATGGCTCGAACGATGTAGCAAATGCCATTGGTCCCTTAGCAGCAATCGTAAGTGTGGTTGATACCGGTGTAATAGGTTCAAAAACAGCCATTAGTCCCTGGGTCTTATTTATTGGTGGTGTGGGTATCGTGTTTGGGCTTGCAACACTTGGGGCAAGAGTTATTTCTACGGTTGGAGAGAAAATCACCGCCCTAACACCTAGCCTTGGATTTTCAGCTAACATGGCAACTGCCTCCACTGTTGTGGCAGCAACTTACCTTGGGTTTCCAATCTCTACCACCCATACATTGGTTGGCGCAGTGATTGGAGTTGGTCTTGCCAAGGGAGCTGAGCATTTAGATTTTAGTTCTATTAAGCGAATTATTGCATCCTGGCTTGTTACTATCCCAGCTGGAGCAGCATTTACAGTTTTATTTTATATTTTATTAAGAATAATATTTAACGTATAAAAAAATATGAGAATCTCTAATACTTTGATTAGAACTCCCATACTTCTTTCTTTATTAGCCATAGGATCTTTTAATTTAAAGGCCTCTCATGATCTTTATGGCAGACTTGCCATTGATACTAAATCTATCTCAATTGAAAATAATGGTACCAAATCGGATATTGCAAACAACGAATCTAAAATTGGATTAAAAGGAAGTTTTTTATTACCTGAAACCTCAAATTTAGAGATTATTTATCAAATTGAATATGGATTTGATCCCGTTGATGGAAAAGCCAGAGGAGATGACGGCACTCTCAAACAAAGAAATACATTTGTTGGACTGCAAACTAATTTTGGAACATTATTTGCAGGCACACATGACTCAGCTTTAAAAAAATCTCAATTGAAAGTAGATCTTTTTAATGATGTGTCTGCTGATATAAATAATATTTTGCATGGTGAAAATAGATTGGAGGAATTTATTGGGTTCACTACACCAAAATATAAAGATTCTATTTCAGCTACTTTTAATCATATAAATAATCCTTTAGCCTCTGGTGCTAATTTTAAATCCTACTCAATTAATTATTCTAGGGATAATTATCAGGCAGCATTTGCAGTAGATGATGGTATGAAAGGTTTTGATAGCACTCGGCTCTCAGTTTTGTATCCTCATTCAAATTTCCGTCTTGGAATTATTGCCCAGGTAACTAAAAATCTTTTAACCGGCGTCAAAAAAAGTGGAGGAGTAATTAGTTACTCTACTAGGGTTCAAACAAAAGGTATGCTTAAATTTCAGCATGCTAGCTCAAGCATGAAAATTAATTCAGGCAAGCAGTCTACGATTGGTTATGACCATCAAATTAAACAAGGTTTAAAGTTCTTCACCTTGTTTTCAAAACTTCAATCAGATAGAGCGGATAAGAATAGAAATATTTTTTCTATAGGTCTCGAGTATAAGTTTTAATTTTTGAAAGTTAGTCATTAAAGATATAATATATTCTATGAATAAAATTTATATCAGTTTTTTTATATTAACCCTTTTGGGTACTTCTTCTTGCTCTCAAGAGACTGGAGTATTTGCCTTGGCAGAGTCAGAGCCCATTGAGACTTCTGGTGATGCTGCAGATGACCCTGCTTTAATTATCAATTTTAAGAATCCAAGATCATCACTCTTTTTTGGTACCGATAAGACTGCAGGAGTTTATCTATATGATTTAAAAGGTGTAAAACAGAGTTTTTCTCCGCTTGGAGCAATTAACAACATAGATGTTAGGCAGAAAAATTTAGACATTTATCTTGCTGCAACCAATCGAAGCAATCAGTCCATAGAGTATTGGGTTATAGATCAAGATACCTTTTTTGCTAACACCCACGAATCTCAAGATATCTTTTCATTATCTAAGCGCTCATTTAGCATAGCCTCAAGCATAGATATTTATGGCATATGCATTGGAATGATTGGTGGAACCCCCGTTGCTTTTGCAACTGAGGATAGGGGCTCAAGAGTTGAAATGTGGACACTTGAAAATCAAAAGCTTATCGGAGTCTTTGACAATGGCGGAGAGTCAGAGGGATGTGTATTTGACGATGAGAATAAAACTTTATTTATCTCAGAAGAAGAAACCAATGGAGTTTTAAAAGCATACGACTTAAATCAAGAGTATCCATTTGCAAACCCAGTCATTGTAGATTCTCGAGAAGGAAATATTGGTGGCGACCCTGAAGGAGTGGCAATCTATAAAACCTCTGATACAGAAGGGTACGTTCTTTTATCTTCACAAGGCGATAATAAATTTAATGTCTATAACAGGCAGAAGCCTTATCAATTCATTTCTAGTTTTACTGTTGATGATAGCCCTCGCGGTATTGATGGAACATCACACACAGATGGCATCTCAGTCTCTAGCTATAATTTTGATGGGAAATATACCAAAGGAATGATGATTGCTCAGGACGATGAAAACTTCGATAGGGAAGAGCTAAAAAATCAGAACTTTAAAATCATCCCTTTCAAGCAAGTGCTGAAAGCACTCAAATAAAAATTAAGTCTAAAGAGTTTCTATGAGCTCTTTGGAGTAGCCAGCGTAAACATCTATAAACTCAGGATGCGTTAAGATCCAAAATTGATTTTGCTCAATTTTATTGAATACTATGACTGCTAGGTCTTCGGTAGTCATTCCTTCTTTTACACCATCGGCTAGCCACTGCGCATTGTTTTTAGCGCTTTCGTGCTGATCAATGGATGATTCATCCAGATCTAGTCCCAGATGGTCTCTTTCTATGATATTGGTTTTAACCAGGCCTGGGCACATGACAGACACTCCCACTTTATCATTCTGAGCTAGGTCCTCATGAAGTGTTCTGGTCAGACCAACAACCGCATGTTTAGTGGTGGTGTAGGGCGCTAAGGCCGGTCCAACAATGATCCCTGCCATAGAAGATGTATTAATAATGTGACATCGCTCATTGCTCGCTATCATCTCTTCTACAAAGAGATTTAACCCATAGATAACACTCATTAAATTTACATCAATAATTCTCTTCCAATTATTTTGATCCGCTTTCCAAGCT
>Ga0209815_1000698_pt1 | contig 24246 bp, 16 predicted proteins | sample CoawatmetaG00DNA_FD_187507 | JGI IMG/M metagenome (GOLD analysis project Ga0209815, IMG submission 187507) | Marine microbial communities from the West Antarctic Peninsula - Coastal water metaG002-DNA (SPAdes) (version 2) | ecosystem: Environmental > Aquatic > Marine > Coastal ...
ATTTGCACTGAGGTTTTTTTTGCCTTATGTTAACCAACTTTGAATAATTAATAATAAGAAAATCCTTACGTATATATTGAAGTAACCCGACCTTTTGTATCAAGCTCTTGACGTTTGTTTCGAGTTTTCCTGGAGTAATATAATGAAAATTTCAATCTTAGCCTCGGTCCTGATGGCCGTTCTTTTATTGTCAGGCTGCGGTGGTGGTTCTTCTGCCGCGCCAGTAGCTCCTGTAGACCCGGTAGACCCGGTAGACCCGGTAGATCCAGTAGATCCAGTAGATCCAGTAGATCCGAAAGAGCCTACTACTGCCTTAGGCGGCAAGGTTATTGATGGCTATGTCAGTGGTGCCACTGTCTTTTTAGACCTCAATTTTAATGGCCTCCAAGAGACCAATGAGCCCTCGACAATCTCCGTCGCTGAGGGGCAGTTCACCTTTGATCTAAGTGCCTCTGACCTTGAATGTGCAAGTTACGTCCCTACTGTAGTCGACGTGCCCGTAGGTGCAGTGGATGCTGACCTAGGTGTCGTTGAGCAGGCTTATCAGATGATTTTGCCGCCGCGACTTGAGCCACTAACTGCTGAAAGCTTGTTAAATATCTCTCCGCTGACGTCGGCAGTCTGGGAAGCCGTCGAGTCGCAGTTGGCTGAGCAAGTTGGTGAACTGAGCTGTGGCTCGGTTATCGCCAGCGAGCAGATTAAAGAGCAGTTGGTAACTGTTCTGGCCGAGTCGATCGCGGATGTTGTGCAACATTACAATATTCCAGAGTCTGAGCTATTTGAGGACTTTGTTGCCAGCGGCAACACTGAGGTACAGGCCTCAGCAGTAAAGATTGTTAAGGGATTGAAGAAGAGTCTGGTTGCTACCAGCGAACTGCAAGCGGAGTTTCCCAGTGCCACTTGGGCCAAGGTTAACTACTACTTTTTTAGCAGTCTTGATGGGGATGACCTCTATCCCGATGCCTGGTATCGGGATCTAGAGTTGTATAACGGCGACAGCATTATTAAACAGCTGACCAAGGTTTCTGATGATCTGTCCACGGATATAAGGCCCATTCTGTTTGAGGAGACGGCAGTATCAACAGTCGACGGTGTGTCCCTGCGACTTGAGCGTGGCTATGAATCACGAAATGGGGATGATTCTGTTTATTCCTGTAATGCTAAAGAAGAGCTCTCGACAACTCTATCAGGTGTTGAATATCAGCTGGTCAATATCAGTTCTGAAGCAGGCATAGAGGATGTAGATAATTGTCAGATAGGTGATTTTTCAGCGTCCACTAAAACACGCTACGTATTTGTTCGGGATATGAGCGAAATTCCAGAAATCGGTGCTCAGTTCAGCTTTCAATCAGAGAATACGACATTCTCTTCACTGACCGATTGGTTCAATTTTACTGAGAATTTTTCGAGCTTAGATATCGCTGAATTTACCCAGTATGCTGCCGCCTTACCCTATCAGTTTTGCGACTCAGGTTTGGCCGGAGCAAGTTTGGTGAACCGCAGCAAAAGTGCGTCAGTAGCCGGTGATGAGATTGTTCTCAATCGGCTTCAAGATGGCAGCTATGAAAGAACTGTCAAATATGCTGATGGAACATCATTGACTGAGACGGCGTCCGCAGATGAGGCTTTAGAGCTGTCTTGGGATGTCTGTGAAGAGGTTGTCGACTTCGATCAAGACGGCGTGCCAGACGCTATTGACCCTGATGATGACAACGATGGTGTTGTGGATGGGTTGGATGCATTTCCCTTGGACAGTACCGAGTCATTAGATACGGATAATGACCGAATTGGCAATAATGCGGATCCCGATGATGACAACGACGGCCTGATTGATGCCAATGATGATTATCCCTTGGATGCAGGAAATGTCGTAGATACAGATGGCGATGGTGTTGTCGACAGAGATGATGTGTTTCCCGAAGATGCATCCATTGCCGATGCTCTGAGAGTGGATTTTATGGGCGCGACACAACTGGGTTTTGGAACTGTTGTTGACCGTGATGAGGCGGAGCTGGCCTATTCACTTGAGAAGTTAAAGTTACGCGACAAGGGTTTGTTAGCGCAGCTTGTATCAATTCTGATTCCCCAGGCTTGGGCAGATGATATCAACTTGCAATCGCTCACCAATGCAATTGGTTGGGGCGAGGGCGGTAGTCTGATCGCTGATACTATTTTATCCACCGAAACAAAATTTATTGCTGAGGCTTCAGTGTCTCCGGATGGCCAGTTTTTATATCTCTTAACCAGCGCGCATATTCAGCGTGCACTGCAGGGAATGGATCAAGAGGTCTGCTCTATTTATAGGGTTGATTTGGACGATAACTCTCATCGCTGTCTGCTCAACGTTCGTGATGGTGATGTGCAACCGCGCTCACTAAACAGCGGTTTGCGCTTTGATAACTCTCGCGGTGGTATGGTCTTTCGAGCAGATGGTGCTGCCCTAGTGCATGGATTTAACTGGCAGCGTCTCGACGCTTCTCCAGAGCCCTGTGAATGTGCGTCGGGCAGTGTCTGGTTTATGTCTCCCGATGGCGAACTCATTGATCTACCGCGCGATAGTGGTTGGGAAGCGAGTACGGCAGTGTGGATAAACGACGACTATTTTGCTGTGCCTGAATCCTCTTTCGAGGATGGTAGTGGCGAACGCATTGCGGTCTATGACAGTCAGACTTTGGAACGTATTAAGTTTATTGTCGATGAGGCCGATGGGGTAACCCTTTCGCTACTTCGCGCAGGCTCTAGTATTCACTGGTCAGGGTATTCGATGTCATCGGAAACTCTAGAAGTTAGCCCTTCCGGTCAGAACGGCTATCCTGTGGTGGATCAGAGTGGAACAAAGCTGTTTTACTTTTCGGAGCCGCAGATTTTGAGCGCTGATGGCAGTGTCGAGATCGATCTGGTTAAAGAGGGTGCGCAGTCTTATAACTGGCAGCAACAGAGCGGTATAGGAACTGATATCAAGTATACGCCACTGGTTTTTTCATCTGACTACATAGCCTATATGCAGACTCTGCCGCCTCTGGAGCCGATTCTCAGCTTTGAAGGTGAGACTTGGTTTGGCGGTGAAACGGATATTGAACTGAGTGATGGGCGGGGCTCTGTAAGGCTCCACGGTATGAACTTTTTACAGATATTTCCCAGCGATACTCTGACAGGTGATTTGGTTTTTGATTATCAGGTTCAGTCTGATTCAGGAGCAGAGAGTCGAACTGCCGTACTCGCGGCTTCAGTTATCGCTGCATGGCGCGCTGACGAAGAGGGTGGAGACCATCTAAATTGGATCTTACCTGAATCTGAACGCGAGGGTATCTGCGTTTATGCTCATGAAACAGCAGTGAATAAGTGCGCTGAACTGACCGATTATCAAGTTCTTGCTTTCGACTTGGAAAGTCTACCAAGACGCTATGATGACAACGCGGTGTATGGCGATACGGGACACAGTGCTAACCCTGGAGTTTCTAATGTAGTCTTGCTCGATGACACAATGCGAGTCTATTTTAAGGACTCAATGGATCATACCTACTATGAAGCTAGGGCGGATGTGGTTGAATTTATCGACCAAGGCGAAGCTGCATTCAGTATTACTGAAGCCTCTAATGGCGCGGGAGAGGTGAATATTATAGCTGCTGCGACCAAGCTAACACCTCGTGCTATAGGCTCCCTTGAGGGCGTCAGCGTCACCGAAGTTGCTGCTAGGCAAATTCGTATCGATTTCGATCAGCCGCTCTCCGCCTATGCCGCGCTGCCGCAGTTTGAAGTTTGGTCTGGTGCCACGCAGGTTCTCTTTGCCGCTGAAACCGAATGGAACACTGACCGTAATAGCGCCACAGTGTCGTTGAGTTCGCTGGGTTATACCAACGGTGTAGAGACTGAAGTCAGGCTGGTGGATCCGATTTTCTTAGTGGATGATATTAGACGTTATCAGCTGGCCGAAGAGCTTATCTTTACACCCTCAGGTAGCAATGCCTTTACGCTCTCTGGAACCACTGTGACCTTAAACGACTACAACCCCAGCAGTCAGGCCTTTAGTTCAAATCTGCTTACCCTCAGTTCAACTGAGGGCACCTTAAATGTGGATCTAAGATCTAACAGTCTAAATCTGTTGAATATGCAAAATGCCACCAATGGCGGCGATTTTCGTTCACCAACATTGAGTTTTTCGCTCCAGAGCCTGGCCATTGGCGAAGGTTCCGCGACTGTCACCATTAATGTGGTTGACGGTGTTGACGGCAGTCGCACTGATGGCGAGCGTCAGATCAGTTTAGAACTGCTGGTGGACTGGGTGTCTGATGGGGTTAATGCCTCAGTAACTGTGCCTCCACAGTCTCTAGTGGCGTCCTATGTCACTGCAGCGGGCACTCTGGTCGAATTGGAGATTGAGAATGATGACGCAGACATGATTTCGATAACCAGCAATGGTGTCAGTTATCCTGCAACACTGGATATCAAGCTGCTTTCGGCGCTGACGAAGGTCTCTGCAGTATCGCCGTCCTCAATTCTACGCAGTGGTACATTGCACGTTAATGTGGCTACCACGCTGCCCCTTGCGGACAGGGATAATGCAGAGATTACAGAGCTTAATGCCATTATTAAGATAGGTAATTAAGGTGGCAGATTTTAGCCGATCACTGATAGCCCAAAGTCTGAGTGCTTTGGGTTTGAGTGCTCTGGGTTTGAGTGCCGCGTTACTGCCCTCGGTTAGTCTGGCAGATCAGGTTGCCAGCTCCGTGTTAGAAAAGTCTAAGCCAATGACTTATGAGCTAAAAGCCATTGCCAGTTATACCGAGGCTTCAAGTCAAATTCTAGTGCTCGACAAGCGAGCGTCGTTTCGCGCTGGCGGTGCTGGCCTTAAGTTCGAGGTTGAACATGCAATGCTAGGCTCTGTGTATGCGAGTGTGGGAGGGGGTTATTCGCCCCGAGAGTCAGCTTCCTTTCTCGGGGCTGAGGTTGAGGGTTCTGCTGACAGCCAATTTTTTGGTTTTGGCTATGCATACCAGTACCAGCTTGATCCTCAATATGCTCTTGGCTTGCAGTCCGATTATGTCTTATATGATATCAGCGGTGATTTCGCGGGCGAGCGCAGAGGGGTGCCAATTGCTGCGCAGATAGACTCGGAAATCAGCTTGACCGACCTAGCTGTTTCGCTGCGCTACAGTAAATCGCCACAGCTTAGGTTTCGATTAGGCGTGGGTGCCAGCCATTGGAGTATTGATGCAACAGCTGACGGAACTCTGGGTGATTCCATTCGCGCCAGCACAGAAGCTAACACAGACGGCTGGGATCGATTGCTGTTTGTTGGCCTTGAGACCGAATTGTTTGGATTTCCGCTGGATCTACGTTACAAGTGGTCGCAAATCAATGGCGATAATTCAGTGGTGCTGCATGGGATGGATATTCAGTTAGGGCTAGTGTTCTAAGTTAGTGTTCTAAGCTTTTTTCTACTTCTGTTTCCAACAATGTAAAAAGACCGGACCTGTTACCAAGTCCGGTCTTTTTTGTGCTGCTTTATTGGGTCTTGCTAGATCTAGTCTCAGTCTCTGAGTTCATTAGACCATATACACAACGCCCCATAAGCCCACTGCTGTCAGCACTATGGTGTATGGCAGCGCCATAATAACCATGCGCATATAAGAGAGGCGGATCAGCGGAGCAATAGCCGAGGTCAACAGGAAGAGGAACGCAGCCTGACCATTAGGTGTCGCGACGCTTGGCAGGTTGGTACCAGTGTTGATCGCAATAACCAGCTTGTCGAAGTGCTCACGGCTAATATCACCGGCGTCTAATACTGCTCTGACTTCGTTGATGTAAACGGTTGCTACAAACACATTGTCACTGATCATAGAGAGTACACCGTTGGCCAGGAAGAACATGCCCGGCTGCACAGACTCATCCATTGCCAGTACCCAACCGATAACCGGAGAGAACAGGTGCTGTTCGTGGATCACTGCAACAATGGCAAAGAACACAACTAGCAGCGCCGTGAAGGGCAGGGCCTCTTCAAAGGCGTGGCCAATACGGTGCTCTTCGGTAACGCCGTTAAACGCTGTTAGCAATACGATTACCATCAAGCCAATCAAGCCTACTGGAGCCCAGTGAAAGGCCAAGCCTAATACCAAGATTAGCGAGACGACAACCTGAACAATCATTGCAGCTTTATCGTACTGAGTGCGGCGAGAGTTATCGTGGTCACTGGACGCTTGCAGAATCACTCGGACTTCCTCGGGCATCTCTGCTCCGTAGCCAAGGATTTTGGTTTTTTCCAAAATGATGCATGTCGCTAAACCACAGACCAGAACAGGCATGGTCACTGGCGCCATCATCATAAAGAATTCAATAAATTCCCAACCGGCTTTTTCGGCGATCAACAGGTTTTGCGGTTCGCCCACTACAGTGGTCACGCCACCCAGAGCTGTACCCACGGCACCGTGCATAATCAAGCTGCGCAAGAACGCGCGGAATTTTTCGAGGTTTTCACGCTGGCTACCAGCAAGCTGTTCATCAGTGCTGTGATCATGCCCGTCATCGATAATTTTCTTGCCCGACGCGACCTTGTGGAACACAGAGTAGAAGCCAACCGAAATAGTAATCAGTACTGCTGTAACCGTCAATGCGTCGAGAAATGCAGAGAGAAAGGCACCGGCAAAACAGAATAAAAAGGACAGGGTGGTTTTAGATTTCACCTTGAGCAGAATATTGGTGAAAACAAAAAGCAGCATATCGCGCATAAAGTAGATGCCGGCGACCATAAACATCAGCAGCAGAATCACTTGGAAGTTGGATACCGTCTCCTGGTAGACCGCTTCTGGCGATGCCATACCCAGCAGAATTGCCTGGATGGCGAGCAGGCCACCGGGCTGCAATGGGTAGCATTTAAGCGCCATGGCAAGGGTTAAAATAAATTCAGCAATCAGCATCCAGCCAGTCACGAAGGGGCCAAAAGCCCAGAGTGCGAAAGGGTTGATGATCAGAAAGGCAATAATGGCTTTCTCATACCAACCTGGGGAATTGCCCAGAAAGTTTTTTTGGAACGCCTGATACATCGTCGGCTGCATGGTAGGTCCTTATTATTATCTAGTCGGAAAAAAATCGTGTTAAACTGCATTTTTACGGCGCAAACAGTAGCGGTTGATCCCGCAATATGCAAGCTTCAGTGCAGCCTCTTTATAGAGGCTTTTTAAAATATATCTATAAGGCAATTACAGCAACATGCTTCCTCCCGCTCTCGAAGGATTTTTTCCCGCTAACGTGCTTACAGGTACTGACAAGCTTGTTATTATTCCCGTGGTTGGGCGCGATATTTTAGTCGCTCGCGGCAGCTCTGATCTGGTCATTGATCGCGAACAGGCTGACGTGATGAAGTTCTTTTGTCAGCAGCGCCTGGTGCTGGGGCAGTGGAATGGCGTTGACTGCGAAGTTTGGGATCTGTCGCCGGAGTGCCGCACCATGGAAGGCTTCTCGGTGATGGAACTGCGCTCGGTACTGTTGTCCAGTAGCGACGAACAGTTTTCACTGGCGAGCCGCGCGGTGCAGATGCTCGAGTGGCAAAAGAATCACCGTTTCTGCGGTGGCTGTGGTGAGTCAACAGAGAGCGCCGCGGATGATCATGCCCTGCGCTGCGCAAGCTGTGATATCAGCCTCTACCCCCGCATTTCCCCCTGCATTATCGTGGTTGTTCGCGATGGCGAGCGCTGTTTGCTGGGACGTTCGATGAACTGGCCGGAAGGGCGCTTTAGTGCTCTTGCAGGCTTTGTCGAAGCGGGCGAGAGTGCCGAACAGGCGCTGCACCGTGAAGTCTTCGAAGAGTCCGGCGTGCAGATTGAAAATATACGCTATGTGGGCAGTCAGGCCTGGCCGTTTCCCGGCCAGCTGATGCTCGGCTTTATTGCCGATGCAGTGACTACAGATATTAAAGTGGACGAGGTGGAGATTGCCGAAGCCTATTGGTGGCACTACAAAGAGTTGCCGGCCATATTACCGCCAATAACAAGTATGTCGGGGCGCCTGATAGCGCGCTTTGTCGAAGAGGTCAACGGCGCCTAAGCCGTCTATAATCAATTTTTATCTGTCTATATATGGAGTCTGTCTTGGATTTTCTTTTTGAATACGGTTTGTTTTTAGCCAAAGTAGTGACCGGCGTTGTGGCTTTAGTGATTGTGGTCAGCATTGTAGTGGGTCTGAGCCAAAAGAGCCGTCAAAGCGGCAGCAAGGGCCACTTGGAAATCACACCGTTAAACGAAATGTTTGAGGATATGAGTGATGCGATCAAGTTTGCTGTGATGGACGAATCGCTGCATAAAGCTGAGGACAAACGCCTGCAGAAAGAAAAGCAGAAGAAGGCCAAGGAACTGCAAAAAGCCAGTAAGAAAGCGGCTAAAGATCCGGGTGCTGAGCTGCCTGCCGAGAAGCCCCGTGTATTTGTGGTGAATTTTCACGGCAATATTAGCGCCTCTGCAGTGACCAATCTCCGTGAAGAGGTAACCGCAATACTCTCTCAGGCAAGCGCCAATGATGAAGTGGTAGTGCGTCTAGAGAGCGGTGGCGGCATGGTTCACAGCTATGGGCTGGCCTCTAGTCAGCTGGATCGCATTCGCAAACGCAAGATTCCACTCACAGTCTGTGTTGACAAGGTTGCTGCCAGCGGTGGCTATATGATGGCCTGTGTCGCGGATAAAATTATTGCCGCACCCTTTGCCATTTTGGGCTCAATTGGGGTTGTCGCCCAGCTGCCCAACTTTCACAAGGTGCTAAAGAAGCACGATGTGGAGTTTGAACTGCTGACTGCCGGTGAGCACAAGCGCACTCTGACCATGTTTGGTGAAAATACAGACAGTGGCCGAGAGAAGTTTCTCGAGGAACTGGAAGATACTCACAGTCTGTTTAAAGAGTTTGTTCAGGAGCGCAGACCGCAGCTTGATATAGACCTTATAGCGACAGGTGAGGTCTGGTTTGGTACTCGCGCACTGAGTGTGGCGTTGGTGGACGATTTGCAGACCAGTGACGAATATCTGGTTGCCCGTGCCGAGGAAGCCGATGTCTATGAGATCGCCTTTGTGGTCAAGAAGAAACTCCATCAACGTTTGGGTCTGGCGGCGGAGGAGAGCGCAGATCGCGTGATGCTGCGCTGGTGGGAACGTCTAACCAATAATACTGAGCGTATGACTTAGGCTGGTTGGAAATTCAGTAAATAGATTGAATTGAGCGCTTGTTAGATCCAGCGCTTTTGTCTTTAAAGAAGCCTTTTAAAAGAGCTCTCTAACAAAGAGCTTTCTAGCAAAGAGCTTTCTAAAACAAAGCTTCTGGATCCAAATTGTAAGCATCCGGCGGCAGATTCCGGGCTATATCAATCGAGCCCTCCTTGCCTGTAATTGAGATGACCTTCTTTTTCGCCAGCCGGCGTTTATTCACATCCAATATCACAGTCAATTTCGGCTTTCTACCCATTCCTGCTTTATAGTCGCTCACCACCGCGACCTCGCCATTGGTCAGCTCAACCAGAGAGCCCGGAGGGTAGAGACCTATTGCCTGAATAAAGGTATCCACCAACTCCTTTTGAAATAACCGCGCGCGCCAGCCTGCGAGCTTGAGTATGGCCTCTGAATGGGGAATAGGCGTCGCGTAATAGCGCGGGCTGGTCATGGCGTCATAGCAGTCCACTATGCCTGCAATCCGAGCATAGAGAGGAATATCTGTGCCGCTAAGTTGCTTGGGGTAGCCACAGCCATTAAAGCGCTCATGGTGATACTGCACTGCGGCTATGACCTCTGTGGATAGATTACTGTCCGCCAGAATGGCCAGCCCATGTTCTATATGGCTACGTGTCTCAGCTCGCTCTTGATTATTCAGTTCGGTGCTTTTACGGAGTAAGGAATCCGGCAGATGGAGCTTGCCAATATCCATTAACAATCCTGATAGGGCCAGCTGAACCAGCTCCCTGTGATCGAGGTTTAATTGGCGTCCCATAACGCAACAGAGAATCGCACAGGAGATCGAGTGACGATAGGCGTAGCTACTTTTACTCTTGAGTCTGGCCAGCCACACTGCAGCTGCTGGGTTGCGAATAATGCTTTCCACCATCGCCGCAACAAAGGGCTCAAGGCGTCTAATGTCGGGTTTCTGATAGTTTTTAACAGTCTTACCAATGCGATTAAACTCTTGCTGGATACTCAGGTAAGCCAGGGTAGCGACGCGCAGTTCCGATGAGATGTCCGTGCTGATTTTATAGTCGCCACCATCGCGGTTCATAAGCTCATGGTTGAGTGGCAGGGTGTTGATCTTTGGTTGGTCTGCGCTAGCTGTCTGCTCAATAGGCTGATTCATGGTGCTGGTAACATCCTGTTTTTGGGGTTGAGGATCCTTTTATATCCCGGCATCTGTTGTTGTGTAATCAGGGACCTGTGAAGACGCCTTTAAAGACGCCTTATAATCACACCTTATACAGGCACCTTATAAAGGCACCTTATAAAGGCACCTTATAAAGACAAGCGACTCAAAAAAAGAATAGCAGAAAAATAGCTGAGCATCGGCTTCAAATATCCGCAGAAAGTGTGTTCTGCTAAGGCTGTCACGGCTTGTTGTCGAGAGCTGGGTTATTAGCGTAGCGATTAAATTTAGTGGCTCTCAAGCCATCGACTAAACTGCTCGGCGGGCATGGCTTTGCCTATATGGTAGCCCTGAGCATAGGTGCAGCCTAGTTCTGTCAGCAGTGCCATGGTCTCGGCATCTTCAACACCTTCAGCTATGGTTTCCATCTGGAAGCGCTTGCCCCAGTCGAGAATCAATTTGACTATATCCATATCGATTGGATTGTTGCGCATATTTGAAATAAACGATTTGTCGATTTTAAGTTCGTCAGCTGGAATAAATTTAAAATATTCCAGAGATGAATATCCGGTGCCAAAGTCATCAATGGCGATCCTGACGCCAAGTTCCTTGATCTTTTTTAGCGCCTGAAAACCCTGATCCAAATCTTGCTGAATAGTGGACTCAGTGACCTCGATGCAGAGATCTGAGGGTTCTGCACCCCACAGATTAAGGCTCGATTCGATGGTCCTAAAGAGCTGTGGTGAGTGCAGGCAGGAAGCCGAGAGGTTGATCGCGGTGGTAATATTTTGACCGCGCCAATTGGCCGATTCCCTGATTGCTGTTTGGATGGTCCAGGCAAAAAAATCATCCATGCGCCCGGATTCTTCGATAATGGCCACCAGCTGTTCCGGATTGACACCATGGTCCCTTTCATTCCAGCGAATAAGGCCCTCTGCACCATGGGTGCGGCCATCCAAAAGGCAGATCTGGGGTTGGTAGAAGAGCTCAAAGCTATTCTCGCTGAGGGCATCCAAAGCCCTCTTTTTTACGGCTATCTTATGCCGTGCTTTATTACTTGCCGAAGCCTCGCCAACAAAATAGGTGAGGCGCAAATGCTGCGCCTGTTTGGCTGCGGCTTCGGCGCTCTGTAACAGTTTCTCAGCATCCGAAGCGGGCTGGTTAGATTCAGCGATAGTGGCAAAACCAATATGGGCTTTAAGGGTTAGACTTTGAGTGCCAACATAGAACGGATTGGTGGTTGCATCGATAATTTTTTTTGCCACTAGAGGAATCAGCTGAGCATTGAGCAGTGGGGAAATAATCAGGGCAAACTTATCGCCGTCGGTTCTGCGGCAACCTAATGGGTGCTTTGGGATTGATGCAAGGCGCTGTTGCAGTTCTCCGAGCACTTGATCACCGCCCAGATAGCCAATGCGCTGATTGACCTGACTAAACTGCTTCAGATCAATCAGTGCCAAGACTGTTAGCTTCTTACTGTCTTGAGTGCTGTCTTGAGTGCCGTTTTGATGGCCACCGAGACAGCTTTCAAGAGCCCTGAGCAGCGCTGGACGGTCAATTGAGGTGGCGTCTAGATCGTCTAGATCGTCTAGATCGTCTAGATCGTCTGGATAGTTTGGATGCACCGGTGGTTGCTTTATCATATTCAGATATACAGCGTTTCTGGATCCAGGCCAAAGGCGCCGGGCTCAAGGGTTTTTGCGATTTCGATATTTTGACTTCCAGCTTGCGTGGCTGCGGCTAAGTCCATCTCGGTAAAGTCGGCTCGCTGCTGTTTGTCGGGATCCAGGATCACTAATACTTGTGGACGCAGGCGTTTACCGGGATTTTCCTTGACCACAATACCCACTTCACCGGAGGTTAGCTCTACTAGAGTGCCAGTGGGGTAGACCCCAACCGCCTGGATAAAGGCTTCAATCAATTCAGGTTGAAAGTCAAAGCCGCGCCATTCATACATCTGTTTGATTGCCAGGGCATGAGTAATAGGTTTGGCATAGACCCGCTGGCTGGTAATGGCATCGTAGCAATCGGCTATCGCAGCGATGCGCGCATAAAGAGGTATTTGGGTGCCTTTAATAGCCTCTGGATAGCCGCTGCCATTAAAGCGTTCATGATGAGAGGCAATCATATCGATCACCGCCTGGGGCATTACCCGAGACGACTCCTTGGCCATCTTTAAACTGAGGTCCACATGCTTTTTTATCAGTGTAAATTCGCGCTCGGAGAGCTGCTGTTTCTTATTCAGGATCACCGGTGGGATTTTTAGTTTGCCGATATCCAACAACATGCCGCCCATGGAGAGCAGTGTGAGATCTTTTTTTGGGAGCCCGATCTGGCGGCCGATCACCGTGCACCAGATAGCTACGGCTATGCAGTGGCGGTAGGTGTAGGAGTCCTGCGATTTAAGGCGTGCCAGCCAGATACTGGCACCAGGGTTGCGAGTAATACTGTCGACTAAAGGATTGATCACTTCGCTGAGCTGGGCAATGTTGATGGTCTTACCACTGCCAATACGGTTGACCATGGTGTCGAATTCAGCGCGGATATTTTGGTAGGCACTCTTAGCGAATTGAATCTCTTGAGTGACCGAACTCTGCTCTTTGTAGTTCACTGGATGATGTGTGGCAAGTTCGGCTTTAAAGGGTCGTGACACAACGCCTGGAGGCCTCTTACTAGAGGGCCTTGGGGTGATATTAATATTGAGGTTGGCGAGGCTTTTTGTGTTGTCGATATAGACATAGTCGCAGTAGAAACCGAGCTTTTTTACCTCGGCCTCGTTGCGAATCATAAATCCCTGAAGGCTAAAGGGTGTGTCCAGCCAAGGTCGATCCAGGCCGGAGACATACATGCCCGGCTGGAGATCTTGGATATAGACTTTTTTACTTTGTAGCTGTCCCAAACCTGTTGCTCCTAAACATCCTTATTATGCAGCGCTTATCTATATTATTGCCCCATCCTAGAGCAATTATGGACGCTGTGTATTACTCCCGCTGTTTTATTACACGTACTGTTTATTGCCCGCAGTCTAATCCCGACGCAGTTTATCTTTTAAGGCGATCGGATTAGTCAGATTGAAGACTACTATGTAGCTCGAGATCAGGAAAGTAATGATCGCGGCGGCTTGAATCAAATGTGACGCGTTATTGCTAATCAGGCTTGTATTAAAGGCCACATAGGCAATCAATAGCGAGAACTCGCTGTTCTGTCCCAGGCGTAGGCCTATATCCCAGGCTAGGCCATGGCTTTCGCTCTGGTTGCGCAGCAGCCAGTGATACACCACTGGTTTGAGACACAGCATGATGATCGCCAGGATAATCGCCGGCAGAGCAATCTGCGGAATCAGTGACAGGTCAAAGCCACCGCCGAGGGCGAAAAAGAACAGAATTAAAAAGAAATCCCGCAACGGCTTCAGGTTGAGCGCTATGTACGGTGCTATGGGGCTGGTGGCGATGGAGATACCTGCAATAAAGGCACCGATTTCACGAGATAGGCCGCCGTATTCCGCCAGTTCGGCAACACCCAGACACCAGCCGATGGCGAGCAGGAAAACATATTCCCCGATACGGTCAAAGCGAGCAAACAATGGCTGCAATACATAGCGCACCATCAACACAGAGCCGGCAATCAGCAGCGGCAGAGAAATCAGGCTGACCACAAAGCGCATGGAACTGTCGCCACCAGAGGCGGCGGATATCAGCATCAAGAGTACAAAGATGGCGAGAAAATCCTGCATTAACAACATGCCGACCATCAGCTCACCGGAGTGACGGTGATGGAGCACTGTGGTGGGTAGCAGCTTGATCCCAATAATGGTGCTAGAGAACATCATCGAGGTGCCAATAATCAGATTTTCTGTAGCCGAGAAACCAAATAGATAGCCAATCCCATAACCGGCCAGGGCAAATATTAATGAGCTGATTAAGGTGACATGTGTGACCTGACGAAACACTCGCAGCAGGGCCTGAGGTTGCATATCTAGGCCCAGTAAAAACAGTAGGAAAATAATGCCGATGCTGGCAATCTCAGCAATTAACTGCACATCGGTAACCCAGCCAAGACCGTGGGGGCCCATGGCAGCGCCAAGCAGAATATAGACCACTAACAGAGGCTGGCGACCAAACAGCGCCAGAGAGGCGACCACAGCTGCACCGGTGAAGATAAGAAAGAAGATTTGTATTAGATGATGTTCCATCGCGCTATCTCAATACATCCAGCACCAGGGTGCAAGGTCTAGTGACGTTTATTTTAAAATAACGCGCTAGTGTGGCTAGCGAAGTCGCTTAAACAGCGGCTCGGCCTGATCGGCACCAGTCTGGTAGCTGTCAGAAAAATCATTCAGGGACGTCGCAGCAGCTTCAAGATTAACCTCATCTGCCAAGCAAAACTGACTAAAGCCGCAGCGCTGTAACATAAACAGCTGATCCTGAATAACATTGCCTATGGCTCTAATCTCGCCACGATAATCATAGCGGTCGCGCAATAAACGGGCGCTAGAAAAGCCGCGCCCATCGACAAATTTAGGGAAGTTGAGGGCTACAACGGGCAGCTGAGCTAGATCATCCATCAGGGCTTCGACCTCTTCATCACTCTCGAGCCAGACACCCACTAGGCCGGCTTGCTGATCAAGCTCGGTGCTATTTTCTAGCCAGTGTTTCAGTGGCACCAGAATATTACCCTGGGGAACGGTTTCCACAGGCATCTGCAGCACTGTCCAATTATTCTCGACAACTGCTCCGTGACTAAGCATCTTTTGCATAAACTCGCTCCTTAAATTTATCGGTGCCAATACGCTGATAGGTAGCGAGGAATGCTTCGCCCTCGAGGCGATTCTCAACATAGACGTCGAGTAGTTTTTCAATACCGTCCACCACATCATCTCGAGATAGTGAGGGACCCAGTACCTTAGCCAGTGCAGCGTTTTTATTCGCACTGCCACCAAGCTGTATCTGATACCACTCCTGACCCTTTTTATCCACGCCGAGAATGCCGATATGGCCAATATGGTGATGACCACAGGCGTTCATGCAACCGGAAATGTTGAGTTCCAGGTCACCGAGATCATAGACATAGTCTAGGTCTTCAAATCTCCGTTGAATGGCTTCGGCGACAGGAATCGATTTAGCGTTGGCCAGGGAGCAGTAGTCGCCACCGGGACAGCAGATCATATCGTTTATGGTGCCAATGGTGGGTGTGGCCAAACCGTCGGCCTTGGCCAATTGCCAGAACTCAAATAGCTGGCTCTTGATCACGTCGGCAATAACAATATTTTGATTGTGGGTAGTGCGCAGTTCGCCATTGGAAAACTGGTCGGCGAGGTTGGCAATGCTCTCTAATTGGCGGTCGGTCACATCCCCTGGCGCTACACCGGCGGGCTTTAGAGACAGAGTTACAGCGGCGTAACCGGGCTGTTTCTGGTTGCGCACATTGCGCTCTAGCCAGCGGGAAAAGGCCAGGCTATCAGCGGCTTGAGCCTGAAGTGCCGCATTAATCGCAGCCTCATCCACAGTCTGATACTCAGGTAGTGGGAAGAAGGTTTTGACTCGCTCGATTTCAGTATCAGTGAGCTGTGCCACACCAGCCACATCACGGTCTAGAATTTGTGCCCATTCAGCTTCCACACGTTCGGCGAACACCTCAGGCGTCCAGGCCTTGACCAGAATCTTAATTCTCGCCTTGTACTTATTATTGCGATTGCCGTAGCGATTGTAGACCCGCAGTACCGCGTCCAAATAGGTCAGCAAGTGCTGCTTGGGTAAAAAGGGTTTGATCGATGAGGCTATAACTGGTGTGCGGCCTAGACCGCCGCCAACAAAGACATGAAAGCCGGTTTCGCCAGCTTCATTTTTGACCAGTTGAATGCCAATATCATGAAGCAAAAAGGCTGCACGGTCTTCTTCAGAACCGCAGACAGCAATTTTAAATTTGCGTGGCAGAAAGGCAAATTCTGGATGAATAGTCGACCACTGACGAATAATTTCACACCAGGGGCGTGGATCTTCAATCTCGTCTGCGGCAACGCCGGCAAACTGATCGGTGGTGGTGTTGCGGATACAGTTGCCGCTGGTTTGAATGGCGTGCATCTGCACGCTGGCGAGCTCGGCGAGAATATCTGGAACCTCTGCCAGTCGCGGCCAGTTCAATTGAATATTCTGGCGGGTGGTGAAGTGCACATAACCTTTGTCAAATTTGCGCGAGATCTCAGCCATTTTGCGCACCTGGGTGCTTGACATAAGGCCATAGGGCACGGCGACCCGTAACATAGGTGCGAGACGCTGCACATAGAGACCATTTTGCAGGCGCAGGGGCAGGAACTCTTCTTCGCTGATCTTGCCATCCAAGTAACGTTTAGTCTGATCGCGATATTGTTCAACTCGTTCATCGACGAGTTTTTGATCGTATTGATCGTAGATATACATAGGTGTTTTTTAAACCTTATTAGCAAGCCCAAACAGTAATGCAAAGCGAACTGGATAGCGCGGGCCTGAGTAAAAATTATGCAGAATAGCCGGCCGAATATACAGCCCCTGCCTTTCAGGGGCGACATGATAGCTTCACGGCGGCCGGTTTTGAATTACTATTTGGGCATATTAGAGTCAGTTTGCGGAATATCGGTCTGTTGGTCGGTTTATTGGCTTAAATGACCTCTGGCAAAATGCGTTTAAAAAGCGCTTTTATAGGCTCTGTAAACAGGCGACAGCTGAGAAAGCGCTTGCTAGAATGCGCGCTCAAATTCTATAGCCCTGTGTGACAAGGCTAACTCGACAGTTTAAAAGGCACTATTTATGAGCAGCGATAACAACCAATCAGTCCAAGATGTCAACGATCAAGACAGCCATGACAACAGCAAGGCCGATGCCATTGCAGCGGTTGCTGTGTTAACTATTATTATTGTTACAGCCGTCTATTGGCTATCTAGCCTTTAATTGAGGTTGTGGATTAAGGGCTATGGATTAAGAGCTATGGGTCAAGAGCTATGAGCGCAAAACTTCAACTAGTGGAAAATCTCAGCCAGCGTCAGGTGGTTGAGGACTATCTCAGTCGGGTTCAGCCTGAGTCTGAGATTAGTGCCGCCCGTGTCGTCGAATTACAACAGCGCATCAAGCAGCAGCTGCTTGAAAAAAATGCGGTGCTGATTGCTCATTACTATACCGACCCATTGATCCAGGCTCTGGCCGAGGAAACTGGCGGCGTGGTCTCCGATTCTCTGGAGATGGCACGCTTTGGTAAAACCCATAGCGCCCAGACCCTAGTGGTTGCCGGGGTCAAGTTTATGGGCGAGACCGCCAAAATCTTAACTCCAGAAAAACGTGTTTTGATGCCGACCCTGGAAGCCACCTGTTCACTAGATGTTGGCTGCCCAGCTGATGAATTTGCTGCTTTTTGCGACCAGCACCCCGATCGTACTGTGGTGGTTTACGCCAATACCTCGGCTGCAGTTAAAGCCCGAGCGGACTGGGTGGTGACATCCAGCATTGCTTTAGACGTTGTGGACTATCTGGATAGTCTTGGGGAGAAAATCCTCTGGGCACCGGATAAGTATCTCGGCAGCTATGTGCAGAAGCAGACCGGCGCCGATATGTTGCTCTGGGATGGTGCCTGTATTGTTCACGAAGAATTTAAAGCTCAGGGTATTACCGATTTAAAAAAAGTCCACCCTGATGCGGCAGTGCTAGTTCACCCCGAGTCTCCGCAGTCTGTCATTGATATTGCCGATGCCGTGGGCTCAACCTCACAGCTTATTGCTGCGGCGGCAAGCTTGCCTCAGTCAAAAATGATTGTTGCCACAGATCAGGGCATCTTCTTTAAGATGCAGCAAGCGGTTCCCGATAAACAGCTGTTGGTAGCCCCTACTGGCGGCAGCGGTGCCACCTGTCGCAGTTGTGCCAGCTGTCCCTGGATGGGTATGAATGATTTAGAAAACCTGCTGGCTGCACTAGAGCAGGGCAGCAATGAAGTATTTGTCGATGCTGAAGTCGCTGTTGAAGCGATGAAGTCACTGGGCCGAATGATTGAGTTCCGCGAGCAGCAAAGCACTTAAAATCAGTCGCTTAACATTGAGTCTCAGGGTTCTGTCTTCTAGTGTTGATCTGGGCTAAAGGATCATAGCCTTTCAGCCCTATCCTCCATGTTGGTAAGGTCCCGCAGTCGCTGGCGGATAATCGCCGACTGTTTGAAATCCTCTTTAACCATTCGAGCGGCCAGACCTAACTGATCTCGAGCCTTATCGAAGACACCAATCAAAATAAAGTACTCTGCCCGAGCCTGATGCAACCCGGAAATATTTCCCGCCAAACCACGCACTTCAGCCAGTCGATACCAAACCATAGGATCTTGCTCACGCATTCGCGACAGCGCTGTAAGTACTGTATCGGCGCCATCATAATTGCGCGCCTGCCACAGGGCCTCTGACTTGAGCACCATTAAGGGGTAGTTATTTTGGCTAACCACCAGCTGTCGGTTGAGTCGGCTCAGGGCGGTGGAATATTTTTTCGCGGCTATATCGATTTCAATATCGGTGTACAAGAAAATCAAATTAGTTGGCTGGCTGCGGAGCAGTTTCTGCATCTGCTGACGCGCTTTTTCCAGCTGATTGGCTTTGAGGTAGGCGAGGGCGAGACCATAATGTGCCGCGTTAGCCTTGAGGGTGTTGGCCTCAATTTCAGCCTTAAAGCGATTGATACTAAGAGTGGTGGTTTGATCCATTGCCACCAGAGCTCGAGCTCGCATCAGATAAAACTCTGGATTTTGCGCGTACTGACGCATAGAGGTTCCCATGGAACGATTGCGCGCGTCACCTATACGTTTTTCGGTAATCGGGTGAGTGAGTAAAAACTCGGGTGGCCGGCTGCCCGTATAGCGGCTGCGCTTAAGCAGGGTGGCAAACATATCACCGACAGCGCCTGGGTCGCGATTGGCACGCTCCATGGTGGACAGGCCAACTCGGTCGGCTTCCTGCTCATTAGAGCGGCTATAGCGCAGCTGGCTATCCATAGACAGTGCCTGCGAGGTGATCATAGCGGCTGATGCGGCATCGCCGCCGGCAGTCGCCGCCAGTACAACGGTGGCCAAGAGTCCGGCCATACTAATCATTGAGTTTTTTTTCTGTGCTTCAGTGCCCCGGGAGAAATGTCGCTGACTGAGGTGAGCCAGCTCGTGAGCCAGCACCGAGGCCATTTGATCTTCATTCTCGGCGAAGGCAAATACGCCTGTATGAAAACCGACCACGCCCCCTGGTACAGCAAAGGCGTTCATTGTAGGGTTTTTGACTATCACCAGTTCCAGGCGTGGATCTTCTAGATCACTGTAAGTGGCGAGGTTATAGAGCAGTTGCTCAAGATAGATCTGCATCAGCGGATCATCATAGGCGCGCACGCGGCTGCGAAAGATTTTTAACCAGATGCGGCCGAGCTCATATTCTTGGCTTTTCGAGATCATCCCGGAGGATGCATCGCCGAGCACCGGTAGTTTGATTTCATTGGCCGTCACCACGCTGCTCAGAGGCCACAACAGGCAGCAGAGTATCAGGCTTCTAATTAGCTTTGGCAGTGGCAAAATAATCGCGGTGATCCTTATTGGCCTAATCTCAAATAAAGTGTTTCAAAGAGTCTTACTGAAAAGTCTAGCTAAACGCTGTCAGTATAAAGCAGCACTGCACAAGCAGTCTGCGCTATCAGCATTACTGTAGCGGAAAATTATGCACAGTTCGACAGTTGAAATGTTGACAAGTTTCAGGTCAGATAGCTCTCCTATACCGCAGCACGAAAGTGCGCCCACTAAGTGCTATGCAAGCCCAGTCAAATTTTGACAGAGCAGTTTCGAGAGGAAATGGATGAAAAAGATACTTCACAAATGGATTGAGCGCTATTTCGGCACTGAAGAAGCTCTGCTGCTGACGATTATTTTAATTGTCTCGCTGATTGTTATCGCCACGCTGGGTGCGGTGTTGGGACCCGTTTTCGCAGCCTTAATCTTGTCCTTCCTCCTCCAGGGCGTGGTCAATATGCTAGTGCGCTACGGCGTGCCGCGAGCTATAGCCCTGGTAAGTACCTATCTGCTATTTGTAGCGGGCTTTGTCTCGGTGATTGTTGGCTTGATTCCAATTATCGGTCGTCAGACCTCTCTTTTAATAGGCGAGCTGCCGAAGATGATTTCTGGGCTTCGAGATCTGGCCGTGGCGCTGCCTGAACGCTATGCCGAATATGTCAGTCCGGAACAGTTTCAATCGATTACCGAGCGATTTTCAGAAGAGGTGGGGCGCTTGTTAGAGCAGGCTCTGTCGTTTTCCATCAGCAGCTTTCCCGGCATTATCGGGGTGATGATCTATCTGGTTTTGGTACCCTTACTAGTCATGTTTATGCTCAAAGATAAGGATCAGCTGCTGCTGTTCTTGAGCAACCTGCTGCCAGAAGAGCGTTCGGTGATGCGAACCATCTGGAATGAAATGGATATGCAGTTCACTAACTATGTGCGCGGCAAGGCCATTGAAATATTGATTATTGGTCTGGTCTCCTACGCTGTGTTCCTGTGGCTCGGGGTCAACTATGCAGCATTGCTGGCGCTACTAGTAGGCCTCTCAGTGTTAGTGCCCTATATTGGCGCCACCGTGGTGACTATTCCAGTGCTCTTGGTTGGCTATATGCAGTGGGGCTTTAGCAATGATTTCTTTTGGCTGTTCGGCGCTTATGGTGTGATCCAATTTCTCGACGGCAATCTATTGGTCCCATTATTATTTTCCGAAGTGGTTAACCTGCATCCGGTCTTTATTATTGTCTCGGTACTTTTATTTGGCGGTATCTGGGGCTTTTGGGGTGTGTTCTTTGCCATTCCTCTAGCCACCCTGGTGAAGGCTGTGTTCAATGCCTGGCCAAGGCGGGCGCAGCAAGAGCTCAGTTTGCAACCGCCGCTAGACTTTGCGCCTAATGATGAGACCGATAATGAAGCTTCTCCCAGCGCCTAGGTGCTGGTCAGGGTTTGGATCGATAAAAAACACCTTAAAGAAGCCCTTAACAGGCGGTCTATAAAGCTCAATAAGAGCTCAATAAAACGTAAAGCAGAAACACACAAAAGGAACTGTCCATGGGCAACAGATTAAGCATTTTCTGGCTTCTATTACTGGTAGCGATCGGCGCCGGTTTGCAACAGGGCTGTTCAGGGCCAGAGGAGGCGGACCATCCCCAGGGTATTGTTGTCAGCCCCAACGACAGTCGTGAATACCGCCATTTACGCCTGCCTAATAATATGGATGTGCTGCTGATTTCAGACCCTAGCAGCGATAAGGCTGCTGCCTCTTTAGATGTCTATGTGGGCAGTTATCAAAACCCACAGGACCGTGCCGGTCTGGTGCATTTTCTCGAGCATATGCTGTTTTTGGGAACCGAGAAATACCCTGAACCCGGCGAGTATCAGAGCTTTATTAGCGAGCACGGCGGCAGTCATAACGCCGGTACTGGCTTGGAAAATACCAACTATTTTTTCGACATAGACGCAGCCCATTTGGAGCCAGCTCTGGATCGCTTTGCCCAGTTTTTTTCGGCGCCCAACTTTGATGCCAAGTATGTTGACCGTGAGCGCAACGCCGTGGAGTCGGAGTATAGGCTCAAACTAAAAGACGACAGTCGCCGCGGTCAGGATGTACTGCAGGAACAGGTTAATCCGCAACACCCACTGAGTATGTTTACCGTTGGCAACCTAGATACATTGGCAGATTTTGATGACCGTCCACTGCGCCCTGAATTGCTGGCAATCTATAAAAAATACTACTCCGCCAATATTATGAAATTGGTGGTGCTTGGCAATCAGAGTCTCGATGAGCTTCAAACCATGGTCGAGCCGCGCTTTAAGCCTGTGGTTAATAATCAGGTGGTGGTAGATGCACCAGCGGCGCCATTATTTGCCGCTGATCAATTGCCGATGCAGCTATCGATTCTCCCTCTGCAAAATTCTCGCTCCCTAAGTCTCAATTTTCCACTGCCGAAGATGTTCCCCCACTGGCAGAAAAAGCCGGCTAACTATCTGGCGGCACTGTTGGGGCATGAAGGCGAGGGCAGCTTGCTTGAAGCCTTAAAGGTCCGTGGCTGGGCCGAAGGTCTCTCTGCCGGAACCGGTCTCGAAGATCGCGGCGGCGCGCTGTTTTATGTGGATATTTCCCTGACGCCTGCTGGTCTTGCCCATCAGACAGAGATTGTTGAGATGTTCTTTGCCACAGTGCAGTTGATTCAGCAACAGGGTATCAATAAGTGGCGTTATCTTGAAACCGCGCAGCTCAGTGAGATCGCTTTTCAGTTTCAGGAAAAGCAGAATCCTATGGGTTATGTGTCGATGCTGGCGTCAAAAATGCAGCGCTATCCCGTCGAAGAAGTGCTCCATGCCAACTATGTAATGAATGAATTTAATGCTGAGCTATTGGGTTCTGTGGCGATGCGCTTAACACCGGATAATATGTTGCTGTCCCTCACCGCACCTGAGGTCGACACAGATACAATCAGTGTTATGTACCAGACGCCTTACTCGGTGGTGAAGATTGCTGATGTTGATCTGGCTAAATGGCGGTCACCGGACATCTTTACTGATCTGGTACTGCCCAGTGCCAATCCCTATATTCCAGATGATCTTGGTTTGATTGTCTCCAATGAGGCATTGAACACACCGCAGCTGATTGTCGATAGCAAGCAGGTCAGTGCCTGGCACTTTCCGGACACGCGTTTCGGTGTGCCCAAAGCGCATATTATTGCTTCACTAAAGGCCTCTGGAATCGATTCTCCCGAGGCATTTGCGGCGCTGGAATTGTACCTCGCTTATATTAACGACCAGCTCAGTGCTGCGGTCTATCCTGCTCGAGAGGCCGGCCTGAGCTTTTCTCTGCAACCCAGTGAGCGCGGTATTGCCATTGTAGTGGGTGGCTATTCAGACAAACAGGCAGTCCTGCTTGAGGATATTCTCACTGCACTAGCCAACCCAGATTGGGATACTGCGCGCTTTGAGCGCATTCAGCAGGGTCTGTCACGAGATATGAGTAACTTTGCTCAGCAGTATCCTTTTCGGCAAGTGGTGGCGAGCTTTAATTCAATCATTAAAGGTCAGTGGACACCGCTGCAAAAGGTCACCGGGGTAGAGCAGGTCTCCATGTCCGAGTTAAAACGGTTTGCGGCTAATCTACTGGAAAGTCTCTCTCTGGAAGTGCTGATCAGCGGCAATCATGATCAGGCCTCGGCTATGCAGTTGGTTTCCAACTTATCCTCCTGGACAGAATTACAGCAGACTGTGGTGACCCAGTCGGTGGCTAAGTTGTCTCTGGGTGAGCAGCGAGCACAGATTCCAGTGGACCATACCGATGCAGCCCTGATGCTCTATCTCCAGGGACGGGACGATAGTCTCACTGAGCGTGCCCATATGTTGCTGCTGGGCGAAATGCTTGCCTCGCCGTTCTATACCAGCCTGCGCACAGAAAAACAGCTTGGGTACGTGGTGGCGGCCTTTGCCAGTAATAATCTACGGGTTCCGGGTTTAGCCATGATTGTTCAGTCACCCAGTGCGGATGTGGCGACGATTAAGTCTGAAATGACAGGGTTCTTGGCTGCCTATCGAGATCAGGTAGGGGTTCTCGCTGAAGCAGATCTGCAGCGCTATAAAGCTTCTGTATTGAGTGGCCTTGAAGAAACACCGAAGAATCTGGGCGAGATGAATAGCCGATTTATGGAGTCTCTGGGCCTCGGCTACAGCGCCTTTGATTTCCGCCAACAGTTGGCAGTCGAGATCGCATCCGTGACCATTGAAAGCCTCAGTAGTGCCTATCAGGCGGTGACCGCTGATCAGTTGCGTGAATTGGTGGTAGAGACGATTGATGGGGATCAAGAGGGCGTTATGGTGGATTTACGTAAGTTAGAGACAGTTTATGAATATGAATTTAGATAAATTGGTCATATTCGG
>Ga0209815_1000705_pt1 | contig 24161 bp, 20 predicted proteins | sample CoawatmetaG00DNA_FD_187507 | JGI IMG/M metagenome (GOLD analysis project Ga0209815, IMG submission 187507) | Marine microbial communities from the West Antarctic Peninsula - Coastal water metaG002-DNA (SPAdes) (version 2) | ecosystem: Environmental > Aquatic > Marine > Coastal ...
AATATTATTTTCGAAGCCTCTGGCATTTTGTTATTAGCTATTGCAGCTTATATTATGAGTGCGAAAGAAAGGTTGAGCTTGGATAAACTTAAAGAGAAGAAAGCAGCGGGTAAGGTATAAGGGTCACGCAAGGAAAAGTTAAGTTCGGTTAGACAAGTTAACAAAAGCCTATAAGACAAACGTATTCTCGAAGCGGATTGCAAAGAAGAGTCATCCTTGCATAGGATCTATTGGGTTTTAGTGAATGGGCCTTGGTCCGTGATAAAGGCTATTATCGTTTGTTTGAAATGTCTTATGGGAACTGGCGTTTTAGTAGGTTTTTCGGATTGTTTTGGTCAAAAAGCGTGATTATTTCGAAGCTAACGGTAAGAGCCCTTATCGGTTGTTGGGAAGACCTTAGTGAATGCGGAGCCTTTGGTGCTTTTTTCGGAGTATTTTGGACAAAAGAAGAATTGCGTTATCATGAATAAGACAGCAGTGATTGCCGTGTGTTGGAAGGGTGGTATTGATTCAAATAGTCGAGTGATGGCTGCGAACTGTTTGGATGCAAGTAAGTGGTCCTATGACCGTTATAGAAGAAAATGATAATTGTGTATAGCGTAGATTATTCTTATGTTTAAAAAAATCGTTATGTTAATAGGTTTGGTAATATTAATCTTTGTATTATTTATATCCATTTTTTTATTTTATGATCGTGTGGTTGGTTATGTGCCATAAGATCCCTATCGTTTGTTGTCATTGATCACGAAGTGATCAGCCGAAAAGTTAGGAATAATTCCTAGATAATATTCCGTATAATCACGTAATTAATGTAAGAAAACACAAATGATGATAACGGCAGAACTTTGGCAAGCCAACCTAATCGCGTTGGTTAGCGCATTTTTGGCGATCAAAGTGCTGCGCCCGATTGCTATATACTTCAACCTTGTTGATATTCCTGCTGGCAGAAAACAGCACGTTGGTCATATTCCTCTTATAGGTGGTTTATCTATCTATGTAGGCGTCCTTGTTGCCATTCTTACCGTTTACCCCATCCACGATAAACTTTTTTACCTGTTGGTCTCGTCTTCTCTAATTCTAGTAGTGGGCCTAGTGGATGACTTAAAACAGTTGGGCGTTTGGGTGCGTGTCCTTATCCAAGCCATAGCATGTTTGATTATGATTAAAGGTGCTGGTATCTACGTAGAATCCTTAGGTGATCTGTTTGGTATGGGTGAGATCCACCTAGGCCGGTGGGGTATCCCGTTAACTGTGATTGGTGCCATTGGCTTAGTAAATTCTATTAACATGAGTGATGGTATTGATGGTCTTACGGGCTCCTTGGCGCTGGTGGCCACCTTTGGGGTGTTCGTGTTTGAGAGTGTCAGTGGCAACTACCGTTTCTTGGACTTCTTATTAGTGATGTCTGCAGCCCTTGTACCTTATTTGTTCACAAACCTATCTGTTGTTGGTAAGCGTAAAATATTTCTCGGTGATGCCGGCAGTATGTTCATTGGTTTTATTTTAGCGTGGGTGCTTATAGAGCTCAGCCAAGTTAGTACAGCAGGATCTACCGCTGCCATCGAGCCTATCAGCATGCTCTGGTGTGTAGCTGTGCCAGTGATTGACACCTTTGCCGTCATTATAAAGCGCTTAAGACTCGGCCGTTCACCCTTTCATCCAGACCGGACTCACTTGCATCACATGTTACAAGACTTAGGATTGGGCCCACGACAAACCTTATTGGCCATAGTATGTATGGCATTAGTGCTTGTGGTTATAGGTGGGCTAACACAGCTGTTTTGGCCACCAGCTAGCGCTTGGATGTTTATTCTAGTGGTTGTGGCATATATATCCTTGATTAAACAGAGTGGTTGGAATACTGCTCCTAAGATTTTTTAAGAGGTTCCTCATGGGCACCCCTAACTGGTTGTCATTTCAGATTAATCCAAGGCTAGAAATGTGCGCCTTAGAAAATTTAGGACGCTGGCAGGTAGGCGTGCTCAAGTAGAAAAAGCATCGTTTCCGGGTTATTTATTCATTAACGTAGACCCGACAGAGAATAGGTTAACCTATGCCAGTATTCGCTCTAGTTGGAGCGTAGGACAGTAGATGGTTTTGGAGCGGCACCCATTAAAGTGCCGTAACCCCTTATTCAGCAAATTAAATTGCGCGAGAAACTGGGTCAGCAGGTACAGGTTTAGAAGACGAGCCTCAACCGGCTGATAATATCAATATATTAGAATGGCGTTCAAAGGCTTAAAAGTCGTATTCAGACAAACAAATGGTCTGCAAACATCCATAGTGATAGTCACTTTGTTTAGCCAACAAACGCCAACCTCATTAACTAATTCTGAAGCATCGCAACGACAGTTGGCTCAAGAGTTAGGTATAAGTTAAACTATTGCATAAGGGGTCTAATAGGCAAGGGCCTCGTTAGGGCTGTTAACTTTACACGGAACACTGATAAGTTACGTTATTTATAGGTGCTTACACTCAAGGGCATCGAAGAAAAAGCAAAACTAACAGCCAGTTTTCTATAGCGTAAACTTGTTGAGCATGAGCAAATCACTCTAGAAATAGAGCAACTTGGGCGGGATAGCTAGTCGCTTTAAAAAGAAAGATAACCCAAGGTCGATCAAGGATGATCGATGGATATACAGCAACTGAAAAAGGAGTTAGACGGCGCATTCGCCGCTATTTAATTGCGCGCCTACCGTCCAGATTTTATTAATGTTGAAACTTGGTGTAAAAGCCAACAGCGAACTCCCGAATATATTTCTAGTGCAGACGATACTCATTTTTTGATCCTTTTTCAGAATGTCTTCGATAAAAGAGATCGGGGGTGATTATGCATACCTTAATCGCGTTTATCGCGTGCTTGAGTTGGAAAAGACGAATTCCGAGAGTTGTTGGGGGCTATAAAAAGACAGTTATAGAAAAATAATGAGGACGCTCAACTGGGGGGCGGAAGATTTATTTTGCGTTTGCGGTAATAATTGAAAAACTGAATTTTCTTGAGTGAGTATAAATATATTGTGAAAAAAATATTAACAGTGTTTGGGACGCGACCTGAAGCAATTAAAATGGCGCCCTTGGTGAATGCTCTGGCTGAAGATGATAGGTTTGATTCCAAGGTGTGCGTAACGGCACAGCACCGAGAGATGCTTGATCAGGTTTTGGATCTTTTTGAGATAGAACCAGAGTTTGATCTCAACATTATGAAACCTGGCCAGACATTAAATGATATAACGACAGCTATTCTTGTGGGATTGAAGCCGGTTTTAGATGATTTTAAACCTGATGTCATTTTGGTGCACGGTGACACCTCGACCACATTTGCCGCGGCCCTAGCGGCGTATTATCAGCAAATTAAAGTTGGCCATGTTGAGGCTGGGCTCAGAACAGGAAACATATACTCTCCATGGCCTGAGGAGGCAAATAGAAAGCTCACTAGCGCTATTACCAACTATCATTTTGCACCAACCGCAGGGTCAAGAGAGAACTTATTAAAAGAGGGCGTGTCTGAAAGTGAAATTACGGTTACCGGTAATACGGTAATTGATGCATTGTTTTGGGTTAGAAAAAAATTACACCAGGACAAATTTCTATCCATAAGTTTGGCAGCGAATTTTGAATTTCTAGATAAGGATAAAAAATTAATCTTGGTTACAGGCCACCGTCGTGAAAGTTTTGGAGGCGGCTTTGAAAGAATTTGCGAAGCACTTCGTCAGATCGCGACAATGCACCCGCAAGTTCAAATTTTATATCCAGTACACCTAAACCCAAATGTTCAGGAGCCAGTTAATCGGCTGATAAATAATTTGGAGAATATATTTTTAATCGAGCCGCAGCAGTATTTGCCCTTCTGTTATTTAATGGATAGAGCGACCTTAATATTGACCGATTCAGGGGGCGTTCAGGAGGAAGCTCCCTCTTTAGGTAAGCCGGTTTTAGTGATGCGTGATACCACTGAGCGTCCTGAGGCAGTCGATGCTGGAACAGTTCGGCTGGTAGGGACGGACGTAGGTTTGATTGTGGATCAAGTAAATACGTTACTGACCGATGGAGAAGACTACAGGAAGATGAGTCTTGCCCACAATCCTTATGGTAACGGTTCCGCCTGCGCTATAATATTAGATTTTTTGAATCAACAGAAGGTTTAGCAATAATGCTCTTTAATACTATTTCAGTGATTGGTCTTGGATATATCGGGCTGCCGACTGCAGCGATGCTGGCCTCAAGAGAAAAAAATGTAATCGGTGTGGACGTTAATCAGCATACAGTGGACATAATCAATGCAGGCGAGATTCATATTGTAGAGCCTGGGTTAGATGCGCTTGTGAGGACTGCAGTAACAGGCGGCTACCTGAAAGCGGTTACGACACCTGAGCCTGCCGATGCATTTCTCATAGCAGTTCCTACTCCATTTTTACCTATAAGGGCAAAGGATGATATCCCGCAACCTGATCTAAAGTTCGTTGAGTCAGCTGCTCGAGCTGTTGCATTAGTTCTAAAAAAAGGCGACTTAGTGATTCTAGAGTCAACGTCTCCAGTTGGCACAACAGAAAAGATGGCTGCTTGGTTGGCTGAAGATCGACCTGATTTAACCTTTCCTCAAACACACGGGAATGAGTCTCATATAAGAGTGGCGTATTGTCCTGAGAGGGTTCTTCCTGGGCACGTGGTTCGGGAGCTGGTCGAAAACGATAGGGTCATAGGTGGGATGAGTGCAAGGTGTTCTGAATCTGCGATCGAGCTTTATAAGACATTTGTGGCAGGTGAATGCGTAGTTACTAATGCTCGAACGGCAGAGATGGCGAAGCTAACAGAAAATGCATCACGCGACGTTAGTATTGCTTTTGCGAATGAGCTGTCAATTATCTGTGACAAACTCGATATAAATGTATGGGAGTTAATTGAGCTTTCCAATCGGCATCCTAGGGTTAATATTCTTCAGCCAGGCCCTGGTGTCGGTGGTCATTGCATCGCAGTAGATCCATGGTTTATTGTTAGCACAACACCGAGCGAAGCAAAGTTAATAACTACAGCACGGCAAGTGAATGACTTTAAACCAAGCTGGGTTATCGACAGGGTTAAAATAGCCATTTTGGATTTCCTGAAAACCAATCAGGAAAAGTCTATCACGGATGTTGTGGTTGCTTTCTTTGGTTTGGCGTTCAAGCCAGACATCGACGATTTAAGGGAGAGCCCATCGATGTATATAGCTCGGTCGATCGCAAACTTTCATGTAGGAAAGGTATTGGCTGTCGAGCCTAATATTAGTGAACTACCTAACTTAGAACCCTTTGAGTTGGTATCTCAAAATAAAGCTAACGATACAGCGGATATAGCTGTTCTTCTCGTAGATCATGCCGAATTCAAGAACTTGGGTGCGCCTGATGTTAAAATTTTGATTGATACAAAAGGTATTTGGTAAGGGTCTGGTAATGACAGTGGGGAAAATAATGCCACCTGTGTTTTCATCGAGAAGAGGGGCTGAAATTATCGCGCTTCGTATCGCTTTGGTGGGCGTAGTAGCGTTTTTTTGCTATCATTCTGTGTTATGGCACTCAACTAATGAGTCGTCCTCATTTGCTGTATATGCAATGAAAATAATTCCGATAGTGACCCTAATTCCTTTATTATTTAGGGGGGGAATATATATACCTCGAGATAGAGGGTTTCTAATATTCAATGCGCTTTTTGCATTAACTTTTTTTACTTCAATTATCACTGCAATTTTTCAAGACTACTTTAGCTTATTTTATTTTATTGCAGATTTAGTTGGTTTTTTGATTTTTTGGCTGTATGTACAATTTGGGTATATGTTGCGCGTTAAGTATTCCTATGAGCCAAAGGATATATCTAAAGAGCTAAGCATATTTTTGTTCTTTATTTCCGTTGTAATTATCCTTGGATTTATCCTAAGTGGAGGTCAGAAGGTCTCTATCCCTCCAGATATGCACTTTGCTACTGTGTTTTTATTCCTTTGCTTTTTTTTGAAAGAAAATAGATTATCTTTTTTGGCGACTATTTTCCTTATATTGCTTGTTTCTTCCGCTGCATTTTTATCACTTCATAAAATCACTTTGGGAGGTGTTGCGTTTTCGTTCATCTTTTTGGTGATTCTTTTTCTACGCAAATTCTCTATTAAAAGTCTGGTTTTGTTAGTGGGTATCGCGATGTTGTTCTGCGCTATAGTTGTTAGCTATGGCAGTAACCTTTTTGCGAATTTTTCGGTGGAAATTAACAATTCTGGCGATGGGTTTCAAGGTAGTTCTGCAAACCAACGCATCTCTGAGGCATTGTTGATTTATGATGACTTAACTAAAAGTTCACGTCTAAGTCAAGTTTTAGGAAAGGGGTTTGGCGCCCATTACTTTAATTCTGGCATAATTGAACATTACCCTCAGTATGTTCATCAAGGCCACTCAACACCGTTTATTTTATGGATTAGGAATGGTGTATTCGGCGTAGTACTGTTTTTCTATGTGGCGACATTGTCTTTTAGGTATTTGTTTTCTAAGACAACTAACAGCTTTATTTTATCGGCTTCTTTATTCTATTGTTTCCTGGCATCTGTTGTAGATCTGTACATCTACTGGGGTTTTTTTATGGGTCTTGGTACAGGGATGTTGTTTGGCCAAATTAACATAGATAACAAATCGAGAAAACACATTGACTAATTGGCGGAGATTGTTTTACACCTCATGGATACTCAATTTGAGTTCAGTTATTTCTATGGGTCTTATGGCATTTGTTGCCCCTTTCGTTCTTGGAATGACTGCTTATGGAAACTATGTTATCGAAAGTACAATCGTCTTAGTGGCCGCTGGAATTTTTGAAGTAGTAGTGGTTGTTACGTTCAACGAATCTAACTTATGTAAAAGGACAGTTCCGTTAAGAAGTGTTTTTTTGTTTTTACTAATTGGTTTGACAGGGCTGAGCTGTATATTTCAATTAATATTTAGCACTTTAATACCGGTTTTTTTGTTCATTGCGCTAGTCTTTAGGTCATCTGTTGTCGCGATTAACACTAGAGGTGATTTGATTACCTTACCGATAATGGCTCTTAGCGAACTTCTATTTTCTCTATCATTTATTGTTTGTTTATCTATATCTACCAGTGCTGCTCAAGGAGGATCTACAAACCTTATTGAAATAAATGCAATTAGTCAAATAGCAGCTGGAATTCCTTTACTATATATGGCCTTGAAGTATTCAAGTTTTGAAACGTCGTCGCGGACAAACCTTAGCTCAGTCCCCCCTCTTGTATTTAGCCGATTGCCCGAAGATATATTCTATCTTTTGATTCCATTTTTGGCTGGGATGAAAGGCGGTGCTGAAAATGCCGCGGCGCTGAGGATTGTTGGCTCGGCTACAAAGGCCGTGGCTAAGCTTATTCCTATTAGGTATGACACCCTTCTGTTTTATTTAAAAGCCCAGAGTAATGTAAGTCACATAAAGGCTAACGTAAAGTATATCTTTATTGGTGGCATTATGTACATTGGGTTTGTTTTGTTAGCGCAGGAAGCGCTAGCCGTGTTTTATGGAATAGAGAGTAGCGACTCATTACTGCTCTACTCCGCGCCCTTTGTGATTTTACTAACAATACTAACGCCAGTTGTAATGGTGCGTAAGGCGCGTGTGCTAATTCCAATTAATATATTAACGCTGTTCGTGCTCGTTATATTCGCTTTTTTTTACTTTGATATGTTTATTGTGACTACCATTGCAATATATGCACTGAACGGCATCATGTTAGTGTATATATTTTTAACGAATATAGACATTTTTTTAAAAACCGACTTACAGTAGAGACCCTATTATGAAAACTAACTATCGTATTTGCTCTCAGTGCGTTATGGATACAACGGACGTCAAGATTAAGTTTGACTCGAGGGGAGTCTGTGATCATTGTTGCGATTTCGAAGCCAATGTGGAGCCTAATTGGCATACAGATGCGGTCGGTAAAGAACAGTTGCGCTCTGATATTGAAAAAATAAAAAAATTTGGTAAAGGGAAGGATTTTGATTGTATATTAGGGATGAGTGGAGGTGCCGACAGCTCATATTTACTACATTTAGCAGTAAAGGAATTCGGACTTAAGCCATTGGTTTTTCATGTTGATGGTGGGTGGAATTCAGATATTGCAGTAAGTAATATCAATGTAATGATTGATAAATTGGGGCTGGATCTCTACACGGAGGTAATAAATTGGGAGGAAATGAAGGATTTTCAACTTGGATATTTTAAGTCGGGCCTGCCCAACATTGATATCCCTCAAGATCACGCGTTTGTTGCGACACTCTATGATTTTGCTGAGCGCTACAATATTGGTTATATTCTTAATGGGGGCAACATCTCAACAGAATGCGTTAGGAATCCCTTGGAATGGATTTACTATGGAACTGACATGTTACAACTCCGGCATATCCGGAAAAAGTTTATGTCTAACCCAATGAAAACATACCCATTTAGCAGTGTTCTTCGGCATAAAATATATTTAGCATATGTCAAGCGAGTAAAGGTGATAAAGCCACTTAATAATATGCCTTATATTAAGTCGGAAGCTATGAGCTTTTTAGCTAAAGAATACGGTTGGAGGCCTTATCCTCAGAAACACTTTGAGTCTCGATTCACAAGGTTTTATGAAGGATATTGGCTGCCAAAAAGGTTTGGGTATGACACGAGGAAAGTACAATATTCTAGTCTTATTCTAACAGGACAAATGTCGCGTGAAGAAGCTATTGAAAAACTTTCCCATCCCGCTTTATCAGATGACGAGGTGCGCAAAGACTTTTCCTATATTGCTACAAAGCTAGGGATTGATGAAAGTGAGTTGCAACTATATTTGGAAATGCCTCTCAAATCATATAAAGATTATCCCAATCAAGAATGGTTTTTCAACTTTGGCGCGAAAGTATTTAAGTTTCTCGGTATCGAAAGGTCTATAAAGAGATGATTGCTATTGTTAATTATGGACTCGGTAATATAAAGGCTTTTCAGAATATATATAATCAACTTGACTTGTCTTATCGTGTTTCTTGTACCCCAAAAGATTTGGAGGATGCAGATAAAATAATCCTTCCAGGCGTTGGCTCGTTTGATCATGCGATGAACCTTTTGAATAATTCCGGAATGCGAGATATGCTTGAACATATGGTTTTGGTAAAAAAAGTACCGATACTTGGTATATGTGTTGGTATGCAGATGTTGGCGAATTCTAGCGAAGAAGGTGTTACTAAAGGGTTGGGTTTTGTTGATGGATGCGTTAAAAAATTTTCAGGAGATGAATTTGGGGAATTGCCTCTTCCACACATGGGCTGGAATGAGGTGGATACTTTGAATGTCGATGGAATTTACGCTGGGATTAGTGACCGTGCAAAGTTCTATTTTTTACATAGTTACTATTTTGAGTGTGAAGATAATGCTCATTCGGTTGCCTCTTCAGATTATGGTAAACGGTTTTCTTGTGCTATCAAAAAAGACAATATTAATGGGGTGCAATTCCATCCGGAGAAGAGCCATGAGAATGGTATTCAATTACTTAATAATTTTGGTAGGCTCTGATAATGCTAGCTCCACGTTTGATACCATTCTTATTAATTCGAGGTAGGGGCCTTGTTAAAACCGTCAAATTCGCCAATGAAAAGTATGTCGGTGATCCCTTAAATGCAGTTAGAATTTTCAATGAAAAGAAAGTAGATGAAATTGTGGTTGTTGACATCGATGCGACAGTAAATGGTCAAGAACCTGACTATAAACTTATCGAAAACTTAGCTGCAGAATGCAGAATGCCTCTCTGTTATGGCGGAGGAATTACATCTTCCGAACAAGCCACTCATATACTTTCACTGGGCGTAGAAAAAGTCTCACTTAGTTCGCAAGCAATTATACAACCTAACTTGGTTAAAACACTATCGAACAAGGTAGGTAGTCAAAGTGTAGTTGTTACTTTAGATGTCAAAAAGAAAATGTTCGGAGGGTATGAGGTTTACACGCATAACGGCACTCAAGGAACCAATCAAAATCCCATCGATTTAGCTATAAAATACCAGACACTTGGTGCCGGAGAGATTGTAATCAATTCTATTGACAATGATGGCAGAATGGGTGGATATGATCTTAAAATGATATCTTCAATAAAAGAAAAACTTACTATACCGGTGACAGCTATAGGCGGTTGTGGGTCCATGTCTGATGTTGCTAGTCTTGTGCAGCAAGAGGGGATAATAGGAGCTGGCGCTGGAAGTATGTTTGTATTTAAGGGCAAATATCGTGCTGTTTTAATCACATACCCCAATGAAGATAAAAAACTATCAGTACTTAATAGCTACAAACCTAACCATGTTATAACGGAACTTAAATGAAACAAATCTTGCAAGATATGTCTACTGGCGTCACGACTGTCACTGAGTGCCCAGCGCCAAGTGCAGGTCCTGGATCGGTAAGAGTTTGTACTCGACTGTCGCTTATATCACCAGGTACCGAACGAATGTTGGTTGATTTTGGGAAGGCGTCCTATTTAAATAAAGCTAGGCAGCAGCCTGAAAAAGTTAAACAGGTTATCGAAAAAGTTGGTACCGATGGGCTCACCGCAACAATTGACGCCGTAAGGTCAAAGCTTTCGCAGCCACTGCCTTTGGGATACTCAAATGTTGGTATTGTGGATGAGCTAGGTAGAGATGTGCATGACTTTAAGATCGGAGATCGGGTCGTTTCAAATGGGGCACATTCTGATATTGTTGTAGTGAAAAAGAATCTCTGCATTCGAATCCCAGATAATGTCGATAATGAATCAGCATCTTTTACAGTTGTTGCCAGCATCGCTTTGCAAGGAGTTCGTCTTGCTCTTCCAACTATTGGAGAGGCGTTTGTAGTTATAGGTGCGGGGGTTATAGGGCTGTTGACTGTACAGATTCTTCGTGCAAATGGGTGTCGGGTTTTGGCAGTGGATTTTGATGAAGAAAAGCTTATGCTCGCCAAATCATTTGGAGCGGAGGTTCTGCGGCCAGGTGAAGGAGATGAGTATTTATCCAAAGCAGATTCGTTTAGCAGAGGTAAGGGTGTAGACGGTGTCATTATTACAGCATCAACTAAATCAAACGATCCCATCAAGCAGGCTGCTAGGATGTGCCGTCAACGTGGACGGGTGATTTTGGTGGGCGTTATTGGTCTGGATCTTGACAGGGCTGATTTTTATGAAAAAGAAATAAGCTTTCAAGTTAGCTGCTCTTATGGCCCAGGTCGATATGATCCCGATTATGAAGAGAAGGGGCATGACTATCCCATTGGGTTTGTACGTTGGACCGAAAAACGGAACTTTGAAGCTGTTCTAGATATGATGGCATCTGGCCTACTTGATGTTTATCCTTTGATAACATCTAGGTATGATTTTCTTGATGCTAAGAATGCTTATGAAGAGTTAACGAAAAATCCTTCTGGATTAGGAATTCTTTTAGATTACCAGTCGGATGATATCGGACGTTTAGAGCGCGCCGTTGATCTAGCAACTATTCGAAACTTCTCAAGTGCTGAGCCAGTTGTGGGCTTTATAGGGGCAGGGAATTATGCATCCAGAGTGTTGATGCCTGCATTTAAGAAAGCGGGATGTCACCTTCACACCGTAGTTACTAGCAGCGGTATCAATAGTGTAATTCACGGCAAAAGGATGGGGTTTCGCTTAGCCTCAACTGATATCGATGCGATGCTATCAGATAAATCGATAAATACGGCGGTTATTGTGACCCAGCATCATTCACATGCTGATTTCGTAATTAAGTGTCTTAAAGCTGGCAAAAATGTTTGGGTTGAGAAGCCTTTATGTATTGATATGGAGAGTCTTGTTGCGATCGAATCTGCTTATAACCAAGCTCATGGTGCTACTACTACGCCTGGTCCTCAACTAATGGTAGGCTTTAATAGGCGGTTTGCTCCTCAGGTTCAAAAAATGCACCAGTTGCTATCGGGCGTAAGTGGTCCAAAATCTTTTATAATGACGATTAACGCAGGTTACATACCTGATGAGCACTGGACGCAGGATCTTTCTATTGGTGGCGGTCGAATAATTGGAGAGGCTTGTCATTTCATTGACCTCATGAGGTTTTTGGCAGGAAGCAAAATCATTTCCACTCAAACGCGCGGTCTAGGGCAATATGGTGGTCAATTAGTTCAAACAGATAGTGCATCAATCACTTTGGGTTTTGAGGACGGTTCATTTGGAACGATTTTGTATTTTGCCAATGGGTCTTCAAAATTCCCTAAGGAGAGGATAGAGGCATTTGCAGATGGTAGGATTCTTCAACTTGATAATTTCCGCAGACTTACAGGGTACGGTTGGAGTAATTTTAGGAAGATGAATTTGTTTAGCCAAAATAAAGGACAAGACGAATGTGCTTCAAAATTTGTTTCTGCAATTAAAGATGGAACTTGTCTTATTCCGTCTGAGGAGATTTTTGAAGTCACTAGAGTTGCGATTGAAGCTAGTGCCTCGCTGCTGCGGCAGTGATGAGGCTCGATAAAATAGATATGGTCTTAATTAAAATTAGAACAGCCTGGCGACTCGGCGTCAAAAATATATTTGCAGTTATTATCTATCGGGTAGGGATTAAATTACGAGTGCACCCTGTCTGTCATTTAGATGGTGTAGCCCCTGTGGCGCCATTTTTTTCGTCGTCAAAGCTGCCTGGATCGGATCTAATAGCAGTATCAGATTGGGATACCCATTCTTTGCTATTCAGTAATGTGAGACTTCCTCTGGGCAAAGAGCCTCCTCGTTGGCTGGCAAATCCCTTGACCGGGATTGAGCTTAATAACGCCTCACTTCAATGGTGGAAGATTGGAGACTTTGAATCATCTACTGGTGATATAAAGCTAGTATGGGAATATTCTAGAATGGACTGGGTAATTGCGTTTGCCCAGCGAGCTCGGAATGGCGATGAAAATTCATTGATGCGCCTTAATGTTTGGATTTCAGATTGGTTGGAAAATAACCCTCCGTACTTTGGTCATAATTGGAAATGTGGTCAGGAGGCGTCAATACGGGTTATTCACTTAGCCTGTGCAGCGCTTATACTTGGGCAGCAATCATCTACACTGCAGGGGCTAAAGCAATTGATTGAATTGCATCTTGCGAGGATTGCTCCTACTTTATCTTATGCAGTTGCCCAGAATAATAACCATGGGACCTCCGAGGCGGCAGCATTATTTATTGGTGGTAGCTGGTTAGCTAATTCAGGTTCACATAATGGGAGAAAGTGGGAAAACCTGGGGCGCCTTTGGTTAGAGGATAGAGCGAATAAACTAATAGAGAATGATGGGAGTTTTAGTCAATACTCACTTAACTATCATCGTATGATGCTTGACACCTACTCATTTGTTGAGGTGTGGCGGCGTCAATTAAGCCTGAGGCCTTTTTCATCAGGGCTGAGGGTAAAGTTGGCGAGCGGAACCTTTTGGTTGTCTGCCTTAGTGTCCAGAGTGACTGGAGATGCTCCAAACTTGGGTGCTAATGATGGAGCTAGATTGTTGCCACTAACGGATGTTCCATATAGAGATTATAGGCCTACGGTTCAGCTTGCCATGGCTTTATTTGCTGAGAAAAAGGCATTTCTGGGTGAGGGGTCCTTTAACCATAATTTAGAATGGTTGAGTGTAACTATGGGTAAAAAAGAGGCCCAAAACCAGAGTAGCCGCCTTTTTAGTGACGGTGGATATGCTGTCCTGCATCGCAATGACACTATGGTTTTGTTCAGGTATCCTCAGTTTAGGTATCGGCCAGGTCAAGCTGATATATTTCATATCGATCTGTGGCATGCTGGGGCTAATGTTCTCGGTGACGCAGGGACCTTCAGTTATAATTCCATCCCTGATCTATCTTGGTATTTCTCTGGCGCGCCGGGGCACAATATCGTCCAGTTTGATGATCGTGATCAAATGCCTAAGTTGAGTAGATTCCTTTACGGCAATTGGCTAGAACCTCACCATTTAAGCTCTATGAATCATAATAAGGATTCTGTCAGCATATCAGCAGGCTATGTGGACTACAGGAAGGCAAGGCATGATAGAGAAATTACACTTCGAGATGAATCAGTAATAATCGTAGATAGGGTGAGTGGGTTTAATAGCAAAGCGATTCTTCGCTGGAGGTTGAACTCGACTAACTGGAGTATTCAAAAAACGAATGGGTACGTAATAGTATCGGATGGAAAAAATATGTTGTGTGTCACATCAAATGTAGCAATGGTTAGGGCTGAGTTAGTAAGTGGGTGGAAGTCATTGTTTTATATGCAGAGGTCTAAAATAGATGTTCTCGAAATTGAAATTTCTAATCCAGGTCACTTCTCAACAGAATATAGTTGGTCAGTATGAGAATTCTTTACTTTCATCAACATTTTTGCACACCCAATGGTTCAAATGGAACTAGGTCGTACAGTATGTCTCGTCGTTTACTTGACAACGGACACTCAGTATTAATTGTATGTGGAAGTTTCGTTGGTGCGGATACTGGTCTTGAAGGCCCCTTTAAAAATGGGAAACGCCGTGGAAATGTTGATGGTATCGAGGTTATTGAACTGGAGTTGAGTTACGGCAATAGTGATGGATTCCTGAAGCGTACTTTCACAATGTTTAAATACTTTATAAGAGCGACAGGGTTGGTTTTTACGGAGAAATACGATTTAGTTTTTGCAACAAGTACTCCTTTAACTGTGGGGATTCCAGGAGTTTGTGCTAGGTGGTTAAGGAAGAAGCCATTTGTATTTGAAGTACGCGATCTTTGGCCGGAACTGCCAAAAGCAATGAAGGTGATTTCTAACCCTATTATACTGGGCTTAATGTCTGCGCTAGAGTGGGTTACATATCATTCCGCGATGCATGTTATCGCTCTATCTCCTGGAATTTATGACGGCGTTGCGCGAAGAGGTGTAGACAAAGGTCTTATCACTCTAATTCCAAATGGTTGTGATTTAGATATTTTTGATGTTGAGGTGGATGAGTGGAGACTTTCTGAATGTAAGCCAAATGATTTTGTGGCGCTATTTTCAGGAACACATGGGGTTGCTAATGGCCTTGACAGTGTTTTGGAAGCTGCGGCTGTCTTGGACTCCAGACGTAGGCTCGATATTAAGTTTGTTTTAGTCGGTCAAGGGAAAATGAAACAAAACTTAATTAGTCTAGTTTCAGATAACGAGTTAAATAATGTTATTTTTCATGATCCCGTCAGCAAAAAAAAACTAGCGGGGTTGATGGCAGACGCAGACCTGGGTTTACAACTTCTTGCTAATGTCCCGGCGTTTTATTTCGGCACGTCGCCAAATAAGTTTTTTGACTATATTTCAGCCGGATTGCCTGTGCTGATTAACTATCCTGGATGGTTAGCGGGCATTATCGTGGATAATAATTGTGGTTTTGTTGTTGAGCCCGAAAATCCTGAAGCATTTGCAGATGCATTAGAATTAGCAGCTGACGATGCGCTCCAACTGAAAAAAAAGGGACGTAATGCTTCTCTAGTTGCTAAACGAAATTTTAATCGTACAGATTTGGCTGATAACCTTGTTGAGGTAATAGAGTCGATCTATAAAATAAATGCTAAGTGAGAATATTTTGAAAAATGTTGAATTGTTTGCGAAAGAAACTGTTGGGTTTGCTCGGAATATATACGGTGACGAGTTCATTCCTCTTCACCGACCTGTATTTGAGGGGAATGAAAGGCAATATTTAGTTGATTGTATAGACTCAAATTTTGTGTCTTCGGTGGGCGTTAAAGTTACAGATTTTGAGTCTCAAGTTGCTGAATTTACCGGTGCTCGCTATGCTGTAGCGACAATCAATGGAACTTCTGCGTTGCATATAGCTATCAAGCTTGCTGACGTTCTTCCTGGAGATGAGGTCATTTCTCAAGCACTAACCTTTATTGCTACTTGTAATGCTATTAAGTACGCAGGAGCTTTCCCTGTGTTCATTGATGTAGATTTGGATACTATGGGTATGAGCCCTGCAGCGCTGAACACTTTTCTTGAAATTAACGCAGTAAAGAAGAGTGGGGGCGTTTTCAATAAAGTATCGGGTAGGCGCATAGGCGGCTGTATTCCCATGCACACTTTTGGACTTCCTTGCCGAATAGAAGAAATTGCTTCCATCTGCAGTGAGTGGGGTATTCCTTTGATTGAGGACGCTGCAGAGTCTCTTGGTAGCTACGTTGGCAATCGGCACACCGGTACCTATGGGGCGATGGGCACGTTAAGTTTTAATGGTAATAAAGTCATTACTACTGGTGGTGGTGGTATGCTCATTACCGATGATGCTGACCTGGCAGCACGCGCGAAATATATTACGACCACAGCAAAAGTTCCTCATCCTTATGAATTTGTACATGACGAAGTCGGGTACAACTATCGTATGCCGAATTTAAATGCCGCTTTAGGCTGCGCTCAAATGGAGCGCTTAACTGAGTTTTTATCTATAAAGGCCAGCCTTGCAGATCGCTGGGGCCAGTTTTTCGATGAGCTAGGCATTGAGTTTGTCCGAGAGATTAGGGGGAGCCAAGCAAATCATTGGTTAAATGCTATAGTTTGTAAAACTAAGTCTGATCGTAATGATTTCTTAGAATATACCAATGATAATGGCGTTATGACTCGTCCAATTTGGAAGTTGATGTCTGAGCTTGATATGTTTAAAGATTGTCAAAATGACGGGCTTATTAACTCTATTTGGCTCCAGGATAGAGTAGTAAATATTTCTTCAAGTGTTCCAGATGGTGCGCTATCAAAAACTTGGTGAATGGAACGTTAATATATATGCTAAATTTAATTGGAAGTGATAATTTTTTTTCAGCATATGAAAAATGGCTGAGTTAGTACCTATAAATCGATTTCTAGTGCTCAATGGAATAGCGTCTGTTGTGTACAGGATTAGAAAAATATTCACCATTTTGAACAACTAGTCTGGTCCCGTTAGAGCAAGTTAACCTTTACCTGAGCTAGTCGCTATAGTGTCAATTACTGTTTTTTGACGTCTAGATATTACTGATGACCTGAATACTGAATGTAGTCATTGTTTTTAATATAAATCACTTTTATAACGAAGGGGCTAGGGTGTTTGGCCAATTACAGGTACATTTGGGTGCCGACTAAAATATGTTTATTCAGAGGGTAAGTTAATGCAACGTTTTTTTGACATTCTATTTTCAGGCTTAGCGATTTCCATTCTTTCGCCGTTCCTTGTTTTAATTATTTGCATCCTTAGATTCACGGGTGAAGGTGAAGTGTTTTTTCGCCAAGCGCGTGTAGGTAAGAACAAAGTTAGTTTTGGTTTGCTTAAGTTCGCTACGATGTTAAAAGCTAGTGAAACAATAGGTGCAGGAACAGTTACGCTAAAAGGTGATTATCGAGTTTTACCTGTTGGGAAATTTTTACGTAAAACGAAACTAAATGAACTACCCCAGCTATTTAATATTATTTTGGGAGACATGAGTGTTATTGGTCCTCGGCCACTGCATAACAAGCAATTCTCTTTTTATTCAACTGAGGATCAAAATATCATCGCGTCCGCTATGCCGGGTCTGTCTGGAGTCGGGTCGATCATTTTCAGAGACGAAGAAGAAATTCTTCAAAATTGTATTGATCCTGATACTACTTATAGGGAGGAAATTACGCCTAAGAAAGCTGCATTAGAAAAATGGTATGTCAAAAACAAATCGATTGGTTTATATTTTAAACTTATATTTATGACGGTTATTGCGGTTGCTTCATCTAACGTCGATATGAAGAAGTTTTTTACAGACTTATGACTACAACTTTAAGTTAACCTTAATAAAATAGAGAAATATGCAATGGAAGCTTTAGATTACTGGGACGACATAGATGTCAGGCTAACAAAACTTGTCAAGAATGGCTGTGTGAAATTACCTTCATTAGAAAAATTTGGATTGGATGAGATAGCCAGCAATATTAGTAGTGAAATGAACGGTAATACTTTTGCAGAGCTATATCATAGCCACCAAGCGTTTTTACAAAATATGGATTTGGATCAAAAGTTAACACCAAAGCTTTTTGAAATTGCGAGAGATGTGTTTGGATATAAGGGTGATATGTCCAATCAATACCATATAGCGCGGCGCATCGAACCCGGAAATTCGAAAGAGATGTTTAGGGCTCATTTCGACTCTCATATATTTACAATGGTGTTACCTATTAAAATCCCTAAGCCAGCAAGTGGAGGTACTGCAGGAGACCTAATTTACTTCCCAAATGCTAGGGAAAAACCAAAAAATGAAATTACTAACTTTTTAGGAAAAGCATATCATAAACGCTTTGCTTCGAAAGACGGCATAGAAAATTTTGCTAAAAATCACGAACAACATATTGATGATTTCAATGACTACTCCCCGTTACTATTTCTTGGTAACACTACGCTTCACACGAATCGACAGGTTTCTTTGGACTGCTCCAGTTATCGACTTACACTTCTCGCGCATTTTTTTGATCCAAGCCCAAAATATGGGGCAGGCGGGCTAATGAGGTTGTTAAGAAATAGGTAAGAGTTTACGTTCTGGCTGCTTTTGTCTATTGCTCAGAAGAGGATGAGGCACGAGAGCGAGCGCAAGAAATAATTCATCTAAACGCTAGCCTTGTTACTTTTTTAAATCAGACACGTAGGGAGAAAAGATTTTGAAGAGTTTGGCACTGAACGAAAAGTTTTAGATATGGATCGGTTTCAAAGTATAGGTTTTATCAAAAATAAAGCGATTTATAACACCATACAGTTTGATAGTTTTCTTAGTACAATCGTTGCTCTTTGCAGCGGTAAATAATAGGAAAAGGCTACCTTTGGTAGACCTTTTCAATCACATGATCCGTGGTTTTGGCCACAAAGAAACGGGTAAATATTTAGCTGGGAGATGTAAATAATGCAAAGATTTTTTGATGTTGTCCTTTCTGGTACAGCAATACTTTTTTTATGTCCTTTGTTAATACCGCTTATGGTAGTACTTCGATTTACGGGTGAGGGAGAGATTTTTTATTCTCAAGTACGCGTTGGATTGGGACAGCGTCAGTTTAAGCTTTTTAAATTTGCTACGATGCTTAAAAACAGTCCTAATATTGGGTGTGGGACACTAACGATGGCAAATGACCCACGGGTTTTGCCGTTGGGTGCAGTGTTAAGAAAAACCAAGGTGAACGAATTACCCCAATTGTTTAACATTTTTCTTGGTGATATGAGTATTGTAGGTCCTAGGCCATTAGTCCCTGAGGGCGAGGAGTATTACGGTAAAAATCACTCAAAAATTATACGCAGTGTGAGACCGGGTGTCACCGGAGTGGGGTCTTTGGTTTTAAGAGATGAAGAAGCGTTCTATGCTCACAGAGCAGATGCTCGCGTTTTTTACAGGGACGTAATCTCTCCCTATAAATTCCTATTGGAAAATTGGTATGTCGAAAACAGGTCATTTATACTTGATATAAAGATCATAATATTGACAGCGACTGCTGTCTTAAGCACCAGTTTCACCCCTGAGAAATATCTTGATAATATCCCTAAGATGCCGGAAGAAATGCTTGAATCAAGATTGAAAAAGTAAATATCTTTATTTTTAACTTACGTACAAGAACTAATTTATTGGAGGTCTAATAGTGCATTTGGATACTATCAAAAACATATCCGAACAAAGTAAGCTGCATATTGATAAGGTAAGCGACGCTTTTATCGAAGAAGCTTTACTCATACGTTTGGTGGAGGAGGAGTTTTTAACTCTATTCTCGGAAGGAAAAATGAATGGAACCGTGCATACGTGTATTGGACAAGAGTTCAGTGCTGTAGCAGTTTGCCAGTTCTTATCTCCGGAAGACTGGGTGACGTCTAATCATAGGTGTCACGGTCATTTCGTAAGTAAAACCGGCAACTGGAGGGGGCTAATTGATGAATTAATGGGTTTAGAGTCTGGCGTTTGCAAAGGTATTGGTAGTAGCCAGCATCTTTATGCGAAAGGGTTTTTGTCAAATGGTATTCAAGGGGCTCTTATGCCTGTTGGCACAGGTATAGCTTTACACAAGAAAATAAACCAATTAGAAGATATTGTGGTTTCATTTTTAGGAGAAGGTACTTTAGGGGAAGGCGTTCTCTATGAAGCGCTTAATTTGGCATCGCTTCATAATGTTCCACAGCTATTTGTGTGCGAAAATAATTTCTATTCTCAGTCGACACCACAGAAAACCTCGGTGGCTGGATCTATATTGGGTAGGGCGAAGTCATTTGGTATCAAAACGTTTGAATGCAATACTTGGGAGCTTACTGAGCTTTTGAAGGTCGTAGAAGAAGCTGTCACTCATGTCAGATCTGGTAATCCTGCATTTTTAAATATTCAGACCTATAGATTAAATGCTCACTCTAAGGGCGACGATGACAGAGATCAGGGCGAGATAGATTATTTTAGCGGTAAAGATCCTCTTAATTTGTTACTCAAAGATAAAAAGTGGATTGACAAAAAAATCAGAATTCAAAGTGAGATAAAATCACATATCCAGAATTCTGAGAAGGTTCAACTGCAGAAATCTAAATACTGTTTTGATCAGCTTCCTCGACTACCCAAAGCAAAGTTAGTTAAGGTTGAAAATGGAAAAACCCGAATGGGACAAGCTTTAAATAAAGCCTATTTTAATTCATTAGCTAGCGGATCATTTTTAATTGGAGAAGACATCGTTGATCCATATGGTGGAGCTTTTAAGGTTACCAAAGGCTTTTCTACGAAGTTTCCAGGCCAAGTGTTTTCTTCTTCGATTAGTGAAGCAGGCATGGTGGGTGTTTCGATTGGCATGGCTCTAATGGGTGTTCAGAGCTTTACTGAAATTATGTTTGGGGATTTCATGACGCTAACACTGGACCAATTAGTGAATAATGCATCAAAAATGCACCATATGTACGCTTTTCAAGTAGATGTGCCTCTCCGGATTAGAACACCAATGGGAGGTAAAAGAGGCTATGGTCCGACGCACTCTCAGTCCTTGGAAAAATTTTTTGTTGGTATTGATAATGTACTTACAGTAGCTGTTAGCTCCCTTATTGATCCTAAAGTTACGATTTCTGAACTTCAAGATGTTCGATGTCCAGCTGTTATAATCGAAAATAAAATGGACTACGGTAAGCTATTATGGGGTGGCAGTAAATTCTATAAGTGTTTTAGAGAGGATAAGCCATTCGGTGGCTTGGTGTTATCTCCAATTAATTATCAGCCGTCACTCACCGTAGTCAGCTACGGTGAATCTGCACGACATATCGCAGATAATTTAGAATTTTTCTTTGAAGAGACTGACGAGATTGTTGAGTTAGTCTGTCTAACACAGCTTCATCCTATGGATTTGTCTTTAGTGGAAGATTCGTTAATGAAGACAAATCGATTGCTCATAGTTGAGGATGGTTCTGTAAGCTTTGGGTTGGGTTCGGAAATTTTGGCCTTAATCTGCGAAAGTGGGATTCATTTGGATCTGGCCAAGAGGATAGGTGCGGAACCTTATCCGATACCGTCCGTGAATAGCCTGGAACTACAAATGCTACCAATGATTGACGTGATTTGTAGTTCATTTTTAGAGAATTTGAAAGGAGTTAGCCATGAGTGAAGTATTAGTTCCTAGAGAAAATGTCAACGACGAGACTGTTACCGTTACGAACATTTTGTTTGAATCGGGATCTCAAGTTCAAAAAGGGGACATTATTTTTGAACTGGAAACTAGTAAAGTTAATGTCGATGTAGAGGCGCCTTCGGCCGGCATTATTGTGCATGATCATTCTCAAGGCGATGAGATTTTGATAGGAGATATCCTATGTAACATTGGTGATGGCTCAGAAGCAGTTCAGGGTGATGTGGCGTCGAGAGCTGTGGTTGAAGATCTCCCTAACAATACGAAAGTTAGTATTTCTAAGGCCGCGCGTAAGCTCGCTTTAGAGCTTGGAGTAGACTTATCTAGAGTTCGAGATGGTTTGGTGAGTGTTTCTGACGTAGAGAAGATGGCCTTAGAAATGACTAAATCAGCTAGAAACGAAAGTAGCACAGTAAAAATCAATGCTTCGAAAATTCTCAATAATAGCATTGTTATTGTGGGAGGGGGCGGTCACGCTAAAGTGTGTATCGACATATTAAGACAAACGAATGAATACGAAATACTTGGGATTATTGATTCGAAGTTAGAGATTGGCGCGGAAATTCTCGGTGTTAAAGTCATTGGAAGCAATGATTCGCTTAGAAGCTTGATCGGGCTCGGTGTTGTTTATGCAGTAAATGGCGTAGGAGCTGTCAGTAATCCCAAGTTACGGCATAAGATCCACAATGAACTTATAGATATAGGATTTCGACTACCTAATTTAATACATGCATTAAGTATGATTGAGCCTTCGTCGATCATTGGTGAAGGTAACCAGATAATGATGGGTGCGATTATAGGAAGTGCTGTTCAAATTGGGAATGGTTGTATAGTTAATTCAGGCTCGGTTATATCGCATGATTGTATTTTGAGAGATCATTGTCATATAGCCCCTGGCGCTATTTTGGCTGGGGCTGTGGAAGTGGGCGAAAATGCGGTAATTGGCATGGGTTCAACCATCTATCTTGGGCTCAAGATTGGAAAAGATTCGATTGTTTATAACGGGGTTAACGTCCTTAAAAATGTTTCTCAAGACGGAGTAGCGGGGTATGACTAAGCCCGACTCATTTTAGAAACTTCCAGGTAAGTTAGGATTAAGATCTACGTATCGTAGCAAACGTTGTTTTGTTAGAAGCGAGTTATGCTTAAATAAAAAAATCAGTGGATAAAGTAATGGGGAAAGACAAATTCCATTTTCTGAAGTCAACAAATTGACGGGAATTGTCGAAAAGTTTATCGATAATGTTTGTGAAAGCGGGACTTACTATATCGCAGGAAAATATCTAAGTCTTGTTGAGTTTGCTAGCGAGATCGCGTTGAAAGAAAAATACCAACCATAAAATAATCCACTTTACCTGATAGGAATAAGTCTAAACTTAGATTGGCGACAGATTGCATGTTTTGAGATGTTCCCTGATAAGGCCATGGGTGCAGACGCTGTATTAAGTTATTCAGTATTTCTGGCTATGCATCCAACCTTTGACTTGGGTAAAGCCCATAGTAAAGCCTCGAAAAGTAATAGAGATGGATTCAACATGTCCAACTCCTTAGGTATTTCATCGCTGTCGCATCACTCTGCCAGCCACCCCTTAACATGATTTTCTCCAGTGGTTCACCTTGCTCTAATAGGTCTAGTGCCGCACCGACCCTAAATGAATGACCACTAAGCGGTGGGGTGTTTTTATCGGAATGGATGGTTTCTTGAAGGGTTTTCAGTATCACGCTGACTGAAGAGGGCGAGAGGTGTTGCCCTATATTGCCATGCCGCTTGATGGATCTTAATACGTATCCGTTGTCGCCGACAATATTTTGCCATTACTGAAGCAGAGTTACCAGTACTTCGCTAATGGGAATTATTTTCCCCGCACCAAACTGATCTGTTTTGGAAAAGTTAAGTTTGATCACTGGCTTGCCATTAGGCGCTTGAGAGATGTCCGTAAATCTAAATGCGCATAATTCTGAACGCCTGCGCATAGTTTCATAACCGAGTCGTAGTAACACCTTATTTCTAATGCCCATGATACTGTTATCACAATTGTCTAATAGTTGGTTAAGTAAGGTTTTAATTAGAGGTGTGGCTTGTTCTTGCGCTCTTCCTATTTTTCGGTGCATTCGTTTCAAGGCTAAAATGACTTCAGCTTCTTTGGTGGGGTCGTGATTTTTGGATAACTGTAATATGGTGCCTAAACTATTAATCCGGCGACGTATGGTAGCACTCTTTGCCGATAGACTAAGGTAGTCAACATAATTGGCCAAGGTATCGGCATTAGCTGGGATAGGTTGCAATTGGTTCTCGGTGCACCATTTCTCGTATTGAGTAAAATCTGAACGGTAGGCGCGAATAGTGTTTTCAGCAAATGCACCATCAAATTTGGCTAAGATACTGTCAATCATGGTATTCTCCACAGTGTGAAATAAAGTTATTTATCGGAATATATTATTCCTAAAAAGGATTATAATGTTATCTGTTGGTCAAATCAAGGCTGCAAGAGCTTTTTTAGGCTGGAGTGTTAGTGAGTTGGCTGGTCAATGTGGTGTGGGCGC
>Ga0209815_1000707_pt1 | contig 24084 bp, 12 predicted proteins | sample CoawatmetaG00DNA_FD_187507 | JGI IMG/M metagenome (GOLD analysis project Ga0209815, IMG submission 187507) | Marine microbial communities from the West Antarctic Peninsula - Coastal water metaG002-DNA (SPAdes) (version 2) | ecosystem: Environmental > Aquatic > Marine > Coastal ...
TTTATTCATCTACCTTACTAAAAAATAGCGAAAGAGTACTTTTTATGAAACGACGGTTATTGGTCAACTTGCATTTATATGCTGCGGCATTTCTTGCTCCTGCATTTTTGTTCTTAGCCATTTCAGGTGGTCTATATTTAGTTGGAGTAAAAGGTAGTATCGAGAACACAGTCGTTGTAATACCTGGGGAGTTAGTCTTAAATCCTAGCTCAGAATCACTTTATGAAGATGTACAAAAAGTGTTGGTAGCTGCCGGCATATCTCATGACTTTGAATATGTTAAGGTTAAAGAGAAAACACTGTTAACTCGCCCTACATCGCGTAATTTTTATAAGTTTGATATACAGCCAGAGGGAGTTGTTGTTAGCTACAATGAGCCAAGTATTCAGAGTAGACTAATCGAGCTTCATAAAGGCCATGGGCCAGAGATATTTAAAATCTTCCAGAAAATAATTGCAGTAGGTTTGTTGTTCGTAGTGCTCTCTGGATTTTGGCTGGGCGTTTCAGCACCTGGCTTGCGGCGTACTACCCTCATTGTAACTGGCGCTGGCGTAATACTTCTTGGTTTTCTAGCTTTGTCTTAACAGATATAAGTTTAATTAGCCAAAACCGGACTAGCTTACGTAGTGCATCAATAAACGATGTCTTAAAAGTGCGTCTTTAATACGGCCATTCCAACAATGTAACTACAAACCTTTCGCCCGATAATGCCGAGCTGTTGTTTAGACACGGTGAGGATAATAGCGCAGCCAAATTTCCTACGTCGCGTACGAATGGTGCTATTGTGGGATTTATTGATCGGCGCGAGCGTATCTATGTTGGCTTCAACGTTACCCGTGTCAAGTGACATTCGGTCTAAGTGAAGCCTTAGTCATGATCACCTAATGTTCAGGTGTCTTGGTGTCCGATACCATCTGAGAATTCCGCACTATCCCGCTAATAAGAATGATTCGCATTTAGAATTGTAAATGATAATGATTCGTATTAAGATGTCATCTCCGTTTGGTGGTGGCTTACGTTTTCATCGGCAGTCCTCAAACTATACTCACTACATCGAATAAATCTCGTAGGGTCTTATTATGAATCGCGCGTTACTACCGTTTCTTGCTGCAATAACAACAACAGTTATAACACTTAATACCTCAGCCAATTCCGGCTCTGGGATCGATGAACTAACTATTATTGGTTCGAAGCTTGATGTCAGGAAAGTCGCAGGGTCTGGTGCTGTTATTGGCCATGGCCAGATTGCCACTGAGGTGTCGACTGATATAAACCAGTTATTGAAAACGGTCACAGGCGTTTATGTTCGCGAAGAAGACGGCCATGGACTACGTCCCAATTTTGGTATTCGCGGTGCAACTTCCGAGCGCTCTGAAAAAGTCACTTTAATGGAAGATGGTGTACTCATTGCTCCGGCTCCCTACTCAAACCCCGCGGCCTATTATTTTCCCACTGTCATGCGGATGAAGGGCGTAGAGATATTAAAGGGTGCACCGTTGCTGCGATACGGACCACAGACCACCGGTGGGGTTATGAATATGATCACGACGGCTATACCCGAGTCTAATGCGGGATCAATGACCCTTGCTGCAAGTGAAAATAGCGATGTTGACCTGCTGGCAAGTTACGGTGGCCGCAGTGGAGCGGTCGGCTGGTTGGTGGAAACTGTACAACGGGAAAATAACGGCTTTAAAGATATCGATCGCAGTAGTCGTGATAGTGGATATGACATAGAAGACTACATGGGTAAGCTGGCTTGGGAGGGAGAAAGTCAAAGTATACTTTTCAAGGCTCAGCGTTCTGAAGAAACTTCCAATGAAACCTACTTAGGTCTGACCGATGCCGATTTTGATCGTAACCAAGACAGGCGCTACGGGCTGTCTTCAATTGACGAGATGAACAACAAACACGAGGGTTATAACCTCAGTCATAGGCTCAATATTAACGATACAATGGCGCTGTCCACTACCGCCTACTACAACGAATTTGAGCGCAATTGGTTTAAACTTAGCGGTGGCGGTAGCCTTATTGCCGCGGCTAACGGCGGCGATATGGAAGCTCAGGGTATTCTCGATGGAACTGTTGATACTGATGATCTGAAATACAAGAATAACAATCGCAGTTATCGGTCGAAAGGTGTTCAGAGCGAGCTGGCTTTAAATATTAACAGTCACTCTATTCATGCGGGTGTTCGTATGCACCGTGACGAGATGGATCGCTTTCAGCCACAAGAACGCTACCAGCAGATTGGCGGTAGCTTAGTGTATACCTCTACCGATTCTGTTACTGGCAGCAATAATCGCTTAGAAACAGCTAAGGCGACGTCTGTATGGTTGGTCGACACCTGGCAGGCGAGTGACAAACTGGCGCTTAATATGGCTATGCGTTACGAAGACGTTGAAACCAGTCGCCGCGAATACAGTACTCAAAATCGCTCAGATGTACCTAACCTCCGCTCCAATAATACCCAAGAATGGTTACCTGGGCTATCAGCGACCTATCAGCTCAATGGCAACTGGCAGGTATTAGCGGGGGTTCATAAAGGCTTTTCGCCCTTAGGCGGCGGCGCAAAGTCAGAGGAAAAGCCAGAGAGTAGTGTCAATTATGAGGCAGGGCTGCGTTATGACAACGATCAGTGGTTTGTCGAGGCTATTGGTTTTTGGAGTGATTTTGAGAACAAGGCTGAAAACTGTTCAAACGGTAATCCGTGCAGTAATGGTGCAACCTCTGGCTCCTACGTAACGGGCGACGCGTTTATTGCGGGCTTAGAATTTCAGTTCAGTAGCAGTTTCTTGGTCGGTTCAATGACGATGCCGGTTGATGTTGCCTATACTTATACTCAGGCCGAAGTGAGTAAAGATAACCCTAATGAGGGCTTGTTCGACGGTGACGAGCTAGCTAATATCCCGAATAATATTTTTAGTCTTCGTACTGGCATTGAGACGGCTATGGGATGGGACAACTATGTCAGTATTAAATACATTGATGAAACCTGCAATGCTATTGGCTGTGCTGGTACTTTTGTAGATACTGATGCCTTCGTAAGCGCAGATCTTATTAGCCACTATGCGCTAAGCGAGTCAGTGACCGTATTTTTGAAAGTCGAAAATGTCTTGGACAAACGCGCTATCGTGTCACGCTCCCCAGATGGTTCTAGGCCAAACAAAGGTCGTATGGCCAGTGTTGGTTTTTCGATGGACTTCTGAACACTTACGTCCATCTTCAAAGACTCTGATTTAGTGATCACCCTAGGCAATGTTGACACCTAGGGGATACCCGGTGGTCAAGCTTCCGGCATAGAGAAATGTGCATGATTCTTCCCCTAGAATAAACACAGTGAATACTCCTTCTTAGCCCTGTTTACGCAGGGTTTTTTTGTCTAGGGCATAATCACTGTCGAATGAGCAGCTTTTTTGAAATCCACCTCTAAAGTATCTGAGCAGATACAGCAACAATTAATAAGGCAGCGCAGCCTCCCCCGCCCCCTATGGAATAGCCCCCCTGCCTCCTTTTAGAGGTTCAACCATGTACACACAAATGTACACACAACTATGATCAAAAGGCGGTTGACAATAAAATGGTTTAGGCCAATGATGGCAAGGTGTGCGAAGGTAAAGGCTTTGCAGAAATCGAGCAAGACATGGGTGCACTCCGGGTGCACCATTTTTAAACTTCAAAAATTCTACAACCCTTGTAAGCTTAAGACTAAAGTGATTGGACGTCTCTGTGCTGCAGGGACGTCCTCTAGCCACTTTAGACTTTAACCCTTGGCAACTTTTTGTTTAAGCATCTCTATGTCTTTTTGGAGTTGCTTAATCAATGCCTGTTGTTCTTGAATAGCCTTAGTCAGCACAGGGATTAGCGTTGTGTAGGTCACTCCTAATGTCTCACCTTTTTCTAGGTCGCCCTCAATACCCGTAACAGCTTCTGGAACAATCGGCTTTAAGTCTTGGGCAATAAAGCCAACTTGAGAAAGATCGTTTGATTTCAATTGATAATCAACCGGCACTAAATCCAATATCGTTTTTAAGCCATATTTGGTGTTTGTAATGTCTTTCTTTAATCTTCTATCTGATACATTAGAGAAAGCTACTTCCCCCTCAATTACCGTAACAGATGTACTTCCAAGTCTTATTTTATTGCTTGCATTAACTGTCGCCCAGCTTCCAATCGCCGTTGCATTAAATAAATTATTTGAAGCTACGTCAGCTAAGTAACCAATGGCCGTATTTTCACCACCTGTGGTGTTGGCCTGTAAAGAGTGCACACCGAAGGCGGTGTTGTTAATACCTGTGGTGTTGTTCGTTAAAGCGGTGTCACCCACGGCAATGTTGTGCCGACCTGAAGTGTTACGATTTAGAGCATTAAAACCAACCGCAACGTTACTATAACCTCCGTCGTTGGTATAAAGAGCATCCCAACCAACCGCAACATTTTTATCTCCAGTGGTAATTTGCCTTAAAGCATTCGCTCCAATCGCAATATTGTAATTTGCGGTATCAGTCGTAGCACTAGGATCACTTCCGATGTACAAAGAGTTATCCTCTACCAGTGCATCGCTTAGCTCTGTGACACTGCCGCTAACGCCTGATGCGCCGTCTGAACCATCAGCGCCTGCTGCACCGGCTATACCAGTGGCACCTACTGCGCCATCTGAACCTGCTACACCTGTTGAACCATCAGCACCGTCTGAACCATCAGCGCCGTCCTCACCATCAGCACCTGCTGCGCCTGATGCGCCTGATGTAGCCGCGACCCAAGAAAGTATGCCGCTGCCATCTGTTGATAGCACTTGATTTGCCGCGCCATCGGTATTCGGGATAGTAATGTCCCCGACAGTGATGGTTCCGCTCGTTGTTATATTGGTAACGTCCGTATTGCCTAGCTGCATACTGTTACTGGACGTAACTATCGCACCATATCCAATAGCGGTAGTATTCGTTAAATTAACCGACGCTACGTCAGCCTCGGTTCCAATGGCCGTGTTGTAATCACCTGTTTTGTTGCTCTTTAAAGTGTCGTAACCAATGGCGGCATTATAACTGCCTGTGGTATTTCCACGTAAAGTATTGAAACCTGAGGCGGCGTTTCCATAACCTGTGGTGTTGTCAAACATTGACCAAGAACCATAGGCGGAGTTGGCTGAACCTGAGATGTTGAGATGTAGAGCGGTTTGGCCATAGGCGCTGTTGTGAGTACCTATGGTGTTGGATTGTAAACTCGAGATACCCGTGGCGGTGTTGTATTCACCGGAGGTGTTAAACAATAGATTGTTTGTACCAATGGCGGTGTTCTGTTTGCCTGAGGTGTTGCTGCGTAAATTAGCCAGACCAATTGCGACGTTATGAGTGCCTGTGGTGTTTAACCTTAGAGAGTCACGACCAACCGCAACGTTATTACTTCCTTCGGTGTTGGAATATAAAGCATCATAACCAACCGCAGTATTGTTATTTCCAGTGGTAATACTCGCTAAAGCAGTCGTTCCAATCGCAACATTGTACTGGGCTGATATAGTCGTGGATGATGGATCATTTCCGATATAAATAGAGTTAGTCTCTACCAGTGCATCGCTTAGCTCTGTGACACTCTTAGTAGTGTTCGCTAAAATAGCACCTGCTTGATCTGACGTAATAGTTGTTGTGTCGCCTGCTAATGCGGTAGAGAATGTTGTTCCGAGTACCATTGCAGTCTTAGCCGTATTTGCAGTAATAGCACTAGTTTGATCAGCTGTAATAACTATTGTGTCGCCTGCTAATGCGGTAGAGGATGTTGTTCCGAGTACCATTACAGTCTTAGCCGTATTTGCAGTAATAGCACTTGTTTGATCAGCTGTAATAACTGTTGTGTCGCCTGCTAATGCGGTAGAGGATGTTGTTCCCAGTACCATTGCAGTCTTAGCCGTATTTGCAGTAATAGCACTTGTTTGATCAGCTGTAATAACTGTTGTGTCGCCTGCTAATGCGGTAGAGGATGTTGTTCCTAGTACCATTGCAGTCTTGGCTGTATTTGCAGTAATGGCGCTGGTTTGATCAGCTGTAATAACGGTCGTGTCGCCTGCTAGTGCGGTAGAGGATGATGTACCTAACGCCAAGCCTGATGTAGCCGCGACCCAAGAAAGTATGCCGCTGCCATCTGTTGATAGCACTTGATTTGCCGCGCCATCGATATTCGGGATAGTAATGTCCCCGACAGTAATAGTTCCGCTCGTTTTTACATTGGTAACGTCTGTGTTGCCTAACTGTATGCTGTTACTAGACGCAACGATCGCATAAGTTCCAATAGCGGTAGCATTCCATAAATCATCCGAAGCTACGTCAGCCTCGAATCCAACGGCAGTATTGTAACTACCTGTGGCGTTAATACGTAAAGCTCGGTAACCCGAGGCGGTGTTGCCATAACCTGTGGTGTTGGACAGTAAAGCCCAGTAACCCGAGGCGGTGTTGGCTCTACCTGAGATGTTGTCCCTTATAGCACCTACACCCGAGGCGGTGTTGTAAGCACCTGAGGTGTTTTTAGATAAAGCGTCTACACCCGAGGCGGTGTTGTGATTACCTGTGGTGTTGTTATTTAAAGCCGCTGCACCCGAGGCGGTGTTGTAAAAACCTGTGGTATTTTTAGTTAAAGCAAGTGCACCAGAGCCGGTGTTATACCAACCATCGGTGTTGGACGTTAAAGCGTATGCACCAGAGGCGGTGTTAGCTAAACCTTCGGTGTTGGAAGATAAAGCATCATAACCAACCGCAACATTTTGGTATCCAGTGGTAATGGCCTCTAGAGCAGTAGTTCCAATCGCAACATTGTACTCGGCCATTGAAGTCGTTGATGGTGGAGCGTTTCCGATGTAAATAGAGTCATACTCTACCAGTGCATCACTTAGCTCTGTGACACTGCCGCTAACGCCTGATGCGCCGTCTGAACCAGTGGCTCCTGTTGCTCCTACTGCGCCCGTTGAACCTGTTGACCCTGCTACACCAGTGGCACCTGCTGCGCCGTCTGAACCATCCGCGCCTGCTACACCAGTAGCTCCTATTGAACCTACTGCGCCATCTGAACCATCAGCACCTGCTACTCCTACTGCGCCGTCTGAACCAGCAGCACCAGTGGCACCCACTTCTCCTACTGCACCGTCTGAACCATCAGCACCTGCAACACCTGTGGCACCCACTTCTCCTACGGCACCGTCTGAACCATCAGCACCTGCAACACCTGTGGCACCTATTTCTCCTGCTGCACCGTCTGAACCATCAGCACCTGCTACACCAGTGGCACCTATTTCTCCTGCTGGGCCATCAGCACCTGCTACACCAGTAGCTCCTATTTCTCCAGTATCGCCTTGAGGCCCCGCTGGACCAGGTTCATTTAACGTGGCAAATGTCGTATTTTTTATTGTAGAGATATAATTGTTGATTTCCGCTGGGTCACATTCGGTACAGTTCGCTAAGTCCACCACTCCGGCTGCTAATGCATCATCCGTGAGCCCAAACATTGATCTTAATAACAAAAGACCATCGGTGAGTGCATCTACATCCCCATCTGCATCAATGTCTAAGATAGATATATTTTCGGCCCTGTCTGCTTGAGCGTATGTAAAACTCGCCATAGACAATCCCAACACAATGATCGAAAAGAACTTTAGGCACTGATTTAGTAGATTTAAAATAGGGCTAATATCCTTGCCTCTAACTTTAAATCTCAACCCTTTCATTCCGCCTAAATTACAATCAAATGCAGTTACTTTTCGGCTCATATTTTTAATCCTTGCAATTTTTTTCGCAAGGTAGCACGACCGAGTAATAATAAATGCATAGATTTATACAGAAGAGAATATTCTAATATTTAATTTTAGATTTTATAGTTGTCGGGCTTTTCACACGGGTATTGCAGCCTAATCATCTACACTATTAATTAAAATAATTCAAACCAATAAATTATCTTGCCAATTTAATGCAGTGATTTTTTCTTTTATTTTTTTAATTCGTGGGTTTTTTCGAATAATAGCACGACTGCCTAGAAATGAATGCATAGATTTAGAAGGCAGAGGATATCTTCATATTTAACTTAAGACTTTACAGTTATTGTAATTTTTACACTGGTATTTCAGTGTTATTTGTTACACTACCAATTCCAAAAAATTAAAATAAGAAATTGATTTTCCGGTTTATAGTTGCAAGATCTGCGCCTGGCTGAATAGCGCGGCTCTATAAATGTCACTTTGACTGTTCTATAAATCTTAGGAATTGTTCATGCTACGTTTAATTAGCTCTTTTGTTCTTCTTCTAACTGTCTCAGGCTTTGTGTCAGCTCAGAGTCAAACGGTTACTGGCGCTTTTACTCCGTCGCAAATTTTTCCCGGAGATAAGGTTACCCTTACTGTGAACTATCAAGCCACCGACAGTGGCCTGGCTACCGGTTTGGGTTTGAGAGTCCATTTTGATAGCTCCGCGTTGTCAGTCGGCGATGTTGAAGACTTACTCGAGACTGGCAAAGCAGCAGCTGGTCAAGTGCAGAATGATTCCAATGATTTTGATAGTGATAGCGCAACAGATAAGTTCTTTCTTGCAACTTGGTTTGATGTAGGTGGTTCGTGGCCGCAAGATATTGATCTGCCTGCTGCGCTATATAACCTGCCTTTTACCGCCGAGAGTGCCTTTTCAGGTAGCAAGGTTAATTTTTCCACATCCTCCGATGCTGCAAACTATTCTTTTGAAAGCCAGAGTGTGTCAGTCAGCAAAATGAGTTTGGATGTTGTGGCGCCTGAGTTGGCGGTGCCAAATTCTATCAGGGTTAGTGTGGATATGCCGGGCGATATGGTCGCTGCGACTGCCAGTAGTTTGACCGATTTCTTTGCTAGTCTTGTGGCAATGGATAATAGAGACGGTGTTATCAGCGCCAATATTACTGATGACCGGCCAAGTGAATTTCCGATTGGCGAGACAGAGGTGACCTTTACTGTTTCTGATGTAGCGTCAAACACTACGTCTAAAACTGCGAAAGTGACCGTTGAGGTTCTCGACAACGACAATGATGGCTTACCTGATTTTTACGAAGTGGCGAACGGCCTTGACCCCAACAATACTGAAGACGCCAGTGCCGATTTAGATGGCGACGGCATCTCCAATGCGAACGAATATGAAGCGGGTTCAGATCCAGCCAGAGATGAGCTGCCACCTGAATTAACCATTCCCGATGACCTGATTGTTACTGCGACTGGTCCTATGACAACAGTTTATTTTGGCCTGGCGTCAGCCCTAGACAACAAAGACGGTGTGTTAACCCCAACAGCCAGCTTGCGTCAGGACGCATTTAAATCTGGCCTTTACAGTAACATCTGGACTGTCATGGATGCCGCCGGAAACGCGAGATCGGCAACTCAGGTCATTAAAGTGCTGCCGTTGGTTAGCTTGACGCCATCCTCAGTGACCACTGAAGGTAGCCAAGTAGAGGTCAGCTTTGTTATGAGCGGCAACGCAGCTGATTACCCAGTGACGGTTCCCTTTACACTGAGCGGAACCGCTACAGCCCCTTCTGACTTTACTGTTGTGAGCGAAATACTAGAAATTACTGAAGGCAATTCGGGGACTCTGATGATTGATATTGTTTCTGACACAGAGCCCGAGATCCCTGAAATTATCGTGATCACTCTGGGTGAGCCAACCAATGCTGCACTGGGTACAGTGGTTGAACGAACAATTACCGTGGTTGAAGAGAATCTTGCTCCGCAGCTAAGTATTACCGTTATGCAAAATCAGCAGAGCGGACGAATAGTCTCAGCTGACAACGGTTTAGTGACAGTGACTGCGAGCTATACAGATCAAAACCAAGCGGACAGCCATAGCTTTGAATGGGATCCTAGCAGCACTGGTCTTGCCGCTGTTTCTATAACTGGGCAAGTGCTGACCTTTGATCCCAGCGCCATGCAGGCCGGTACCTTATCGATTGCCGCTAAGGTAACTGACAATGGTATCGGGCTATTAAGCGCGTCGACATCTTTAGTGTTAAAAGTAGTGGCCTCGCAGCCGGTTCTTGAGACTACAGTCGATAGTGATGGCGATGGCATCTCCGATGCTGCCGAAGGCTTTGATGACTCGGATGGAGATGGTATTCCGGATTATCAAGACAATATTGCTGAAACCTATCTGGCACCTGTGGGCGCTGACTCAACCCAGGTAATGCAGGCGCCAGCAGGTACCAGGATTAGCCTAGGTAATTCTGTTTTCTCTGCAGGTACCAATTCAGTAGGCCTCAGCGAAGAGCAGTTGGTGGCAGTAACTGGTTCAGCGGATGATGACTATAACTACCCCAGCGGCCTATTCGACTTTAAGGTATCAGGTGCTGCTGCTGGTGAGTCCTATCGTCTTGTCTTGCCGCTCGACTCTGAGATTTCAGCCCATTCGGTATTCAGGAAGTTTATTAATGACAATATTGGCTGGCAGGATTTTGTTGTCGACGCCACTAACGCGATCTCTTCTGCAACGGCCTCCAATGGCGCCTGCCCTGAGCCTGGCAGTGACATCTATACCAGTGGTTTAACCATTGGCGACAACTGCATACGGCTACTGATCGAAGATGGTGGTCCCAATGATACAGATGGTATTGCCGATGGCACTGTAACCGACCCCAGTGGTTTAGCAACGCTGTACTTTGGCTCTCCAAGCGTTGCCAGTTCGATTGCATTAGGTGCTAGAGAAGTGGATGCGGGTGTTGGAAACACTGTCACAGTTACAGTGGCTGCGATGGATTCTGGTGGTCGCCTGCTAACCGGCATGACTGTCACCGCAAGCACCACCCTAGCTGGCGTATCTGTAGACAGCTTTGCAGAGCAAGGCGATGGCATCTACACGGCGACCCTAACGCCGGGCAATACTGTTGGCAGCCTTAGGGTTACGGCAACCATTAGTAATGGTAGTGACAGCGTAGATGAGACCTCTTCCATTCTAACCATCAACAAGTCTAGTGACGGCAGTGGCAGAGGTGGTTGTACAGTTGCGGTTAATCAGTCACCTGATATGTCATTGCTGCTGATTATGCTTATTGGGCTGGTGCTATTCTTTAGACGAAGGTTGGTGAAGATTTAAGCGAGAAGGTCTATGTGAGAAGGTCTATGTGAGAAGGTCTATGCACGACGGCCTAGCGAGTATCAAATGCTAGGAAACAACGATTGGCTTAGAGCTGGCCAGCTACCAAAAAGTAGCCAGCATTGTAACTGCAGTGCAAAATTATTGGCGCGTTCAAACTCTTGTAACGCTCTCGTGCATAGCCGAAAATCAGCGAAGGAATAAATGTCGCCAAGGCCCAAATTGGGGGATGATTGATTAGGTGTGCTGCAGAAAATAAAGCGCTAGTGATCATATTTGATGCAGAAATTATGCTGGTCTTGGCGCTTAACCTCTGCGACAAGAACGGCTGTATTAAACCGCGAAATAAGACCTCTTCAGCAATTGGATAGAGCACCGCAATGGTGAGAAAAACCATCAGAGTATCGCGGTAACTTATACCATTGACGCAATATAGGTAAATCCATACTGGCATAGGCGCAAGTAACAAAAGCGAGAATCTCGCATCTATAAAGAGGTTTTTGATATTGGATTGTTTAATCATTTATCAAATTAACCATAATATTCCTAAAAATCCAATACAACCTTAGGAAACCAACGCTAATCATAGATTCAAGTGCGACTAGCATAGCGTGCCTATATAGACCTCAGCCGCCGCAGGACTTTTTTAGCACCAAGCTAACCCCGCAAACGCTTAACCCTAAAACTCCGCCCCTTAAGTTTGCCTTGAGAGAGTTTATTAAACGCCGTTTTCCCATGTTTATGGGCTACAGCAACGTAGGCCCAGTGATCGCCCACCTGTATTTTGCCTATCTCTGTTCCTGGAATACCATCAGCACCCGTCAGGGCACCTACAATATCCCCGGCTCTAAGCTTCTGTTTTTTGCCACCACCAATGTGAATGGTCACCATGGGCGGAGAAAAAATCGGCTCGCGTAATAAGCGTATATGAGGCAAGTCACCGCGTGCAAACTTCTGTTTTAAATAATCTTCCAACTGGCCAATTCGATGCTTATCTCTCTGCGTATATAAGCTGCAAGCCATACCTTGAGCGCCGGCACGACCAGTGCGGCCAATGCGATGAGTGTGGACCTCGAGCTCCTGGGCAACTTGATAATTGATCACCATATCAAGCGATTCAATATCTAAACCCCGGGCTGCCACATCCGTAGCAACCAGCACCGAAATACTGCGGTTGGCAAAACAGGCTAAGGTTTGGTCTCTGTCTTTTTGCTCTAAATCGCCATGCAAGGCCGATGCTTCGTAACCCACTGCGCGTAACTCATTGGCCACTCGGTCAGTTTCGACCTTGGTATTACAAAAAATCAGTGTGGTCTCTGGTTGATGTTCCTGCAGCAAGAGTCTAACCGCCTCTATACGGGACTGATCATTTTCAACCTGGTAGAGGGTTTCGACAATGCTTTGGTTGCTGTGAGCATCCTGCACTTCTACCGTCACTGGGGAGAGCATAATTCGCTCAGCAATTTTTTCGATTTTTTCAGGATATGTGGCACTAAACAACATGGTTTGCCGCTGCTCAGGCATATAACCCACAATGTCATCTAGCGCTTGCTGAAAGCCCATATCCAACATTCTATCCGCTTCATCTAACACCAACGTCGTCAAGTTATCCAAGTTAAGATTGGCCTTGCGCAGGTGCTCTTCAACCCGTCCAGGAGTGCCCACAATAATGTGCGCGCCATGCTCCAGAGAGCCCACCTGGGGCCCAAAGGCCACACCACCACAGAGAGTCAGCACCTTAATATTGTGAATACCACGGGCCAATTTACGTATTTCTGTCGCCACTTGGTCGGCCAACTCACGGGTTGGGCACAACACTACTGTCTGCACCCGAAAACGTTTTACATCAAGCTTATTCAGTAAACCCAAGGCAAAGGTTGCGGTTTTACCGGAGCCAGTTTTGGCCCTAGCAATAACGTCTTTGTTGGCTAAAATTGGGGGTAATCCCTGTGCCTGAATCGGCGTCATCTCTGTGTAACCTAGGCTTGCAAGGTTATCCACTAAGGCGGGGTTTAGATCTAAACTGGCAAAATCGTATTCGGACAAGGGGATTCTCATATTTAGTTTTGGGAGCAGCGAGTCACAGGACCTTTATAGGTCTTGCATACCTAAAAGGCACGCCTATGCTCTAGGGCATCGATCGCCGCCCACTTTACCAGAATAACCCGCCCTTAGCTGTCCCAGCTTACAATCAAGGTCAAACCAGCAGAGAACCCCTAGTTAGAGCTCACAACTGGTTCATCTGGCCAAAAAACAACCTCTACATCCCCTATTGGCTCGCCGCGAACACAGGGCAAGACCATAGTTTTCTTCCAAGAACCTTAGACGCCTATAAACTGCTCCGCAGTCAGGTCGTAACAAGTGCTGTCCAAATCCGCTACCAGGCTGAGGTTTGGTCTGATTTTTGGCAGTTCGTAGCGAAAGAAAAACTGCATCGCCGCAATCTTGCCATCATAAAAGGCATCGTCCGCTGCATTACCTTTTTGCTTACCTTCGACCGCTGCAACGCCCTGCTTCAGCCACATCCATGCAATCACCAAGTGACCCATGGCATCCAAGAAAATGGTCGCATTGGCAAGCGCCAAGGAAGGATCTTCAGCCTCTCCCACCGCAGAGATAGTCTGCTCTATAAGCGCTAAGTATTCATTCAGCTGATCACAATAAACCCCTAATTCGGAATGCCCTGCAGCGGAATCAATGGTTGCCTGCATCTCCTCGCGCAAAATCTCGACTGCAGCGCCATTCTGCATGCGCACCTTGCGACCGAGAATATCTATACCCTGAATACCCCAGGTACCCTCGTGAATATGATTGAGTCGGTTATCGCGATAGAGCCGTTCAACCGGATACTCACGGGTATAGCCGTAGCCACCCAATACCTGTATAGCCAGCTTGTTCGCTTCGAGACAAAACTCTGAAGGCCAAGACTTACAAATCGGCGTCAACAAATCGAGCAGCAAATTACGGCGCTGGTTACCGGCCTGGTCATCAGTCAGCTTGTTGGTGTCAATTAACTCGGCACAGAAATACATTAGAGTCTGAGCGCCCTCGATAAAGGCTTTTTGGGTCATCAGCATACGCTTGATATCGGCGTGTTCGCTGATCATAACCTGTGGCTCTTCTGGATTGCGGTTCACCAATGGGCGGCCTTGGGGGCGGTTTCGTGCATAATCCAAAGAGTATAAATAACCGCCAAGGGCCGACATAACCGCTGACATGCCCACAGAAATACGCGCTTCGTTCATCATGTGGAACATATTGGATAAGCCCTGATTAGGCTCTCCAACTAGGTAGCCAATAGATTCGCCCGACTCACCAAAGTTGAGTAGACAGTTAGTCGCGCCGCGACAGCCCATCTTGTGATTCAGGCCGGCCAGGGCCACATTGTTGGACTCACCAATAGTGCCGTCATCATTAACTCGGTTTTTCGGCACCAAAAACAATGAGATACCTTTTACACCTGGGGGCGAACCGGGTATTTTTGCCAACACCATATGCACGATATTCTCGGTAAGATCTTGCTCGCCGCCGGATATCCACATTTTAGTGCCGCTAACAGCATAGGAACCATCTGCTTTTGGTTCAGCCTTACTGCGGATATCCGCAAGGGAAGAACCCGCTTGAGTCTCAGATAAACACATGGTGCCAAACCATTTACCATCCACAAGATTGGGTAAATACTTGGCCTTGAGTTCGTCGGAACCACAGACGTTGAGCATGTTAGCAACGCCTTGGGTGAGAAAGAGATAGATATGGGCGGGATTGTTCGCGCAAACAAACATACCATTAAGAGCTTGATCTGCCATCCAAGGTAACTGTAGGCCACCCACATCAGCATCGTAAGCTGAGGCACATAAACCGGCTTCCTGATAAGCGGTAATAGCCTCTTTGAGTTCAGGAATGGTTTCGACTTTGCCGTCGATAAACTGTGGTTCATTGGCATCCAACTTGGCGGCACAGGTCAAAAACTGGTCTTCAGCAATCGTCTGGCAGAGATCCATCATCGCGTCCAAAGACTCGCGGTCATAATCGGCATAGCGCTCTGACTTAAAAATTTCATCTAACCCTAGGGTTTCATAGAGTACGAAGTCGAGATCTCGACGATTAACGATCATTGACATGATTATTCCTATTTTTTGTAATCAGGAGTGGAGGCCACTCACTAGTTAGTGATTTTTATGATACTTGCAGGTACGCAAGGCTATCGAGTTTGGTCTTATTTTAACAATATTTTATACTGATAGCGGCAATCATCCGAGCTCTACACCAAGCATAAGTGCCCTTTGCCTCAAGTGAGTGTTTTGTTCCGCGCCTTTCACTTGTTGGTAAATTAAGCGCAACAAAAACAGCTTAAAGGCCTGGTCGTTTAAGGCAGCGCAGTGACCACTACATCACCTGAGCTTATAAGTTGATCAATAGATGAATGATCCCAACCTAACTCGCTAAGGACTTCACGACTGTGCTCTCCTAACAGAGGACTAGGCTCTGCCTGTGAGGTCATGGCGCCATCAAATTGCACCGGAGGCCTGGGAACTGTCAGTTTACCCATCGCTTTTGTCACATAGGTTTCCAGTGCGTCGATCGCCTGAATCTGATCATTGGTTTCAATTTCGTCCTGATGCAAACAGGGTGAACAGGGAACATCTGCGGCTTTTAGTGCAGCAACGGCTTTCTCTACGCCAATATCCAAGCGCGGGTTTTTAAGCACCTTACCAACTTCTTTCATATTCGACATACGCGAGGCGATGCTACTAAACAGTGGTGTATCAAGTAGTTCCGGGTAGCCAATCAATGGCAATAATGCCTTCCAGTGGTTATCAGTGAGTGCCGCCACAGCCACTGCGCCATCGCTAAAGTTGAGTGTTTGGAAATAATCTGCCCCGGGAGACATTTCAAATCGATCATCATCTTTTAGGGTTCTGTGCATCATGCCGTCTGGCCACATAAAGGCGAGGCAGGCGTGGAGCATAGAGATATCAATATGCTGCCCCTCGCCAGTGGTTGCTCGAGCAACCAGAGCGGCGGTTGCAGCCTGACAAACCGTATAACTGGTGACCTTGTCGCATATAAAGGTGCGAATATGATCAAAGCCATTGTCCTCGGGGGACTGTAAATTGGTTAACCCCGACATCCCTTGAATAACGTGATCGAAGGCTGGCTTGTTTGCCATAGGGCCTTGGGTACCAAAACCGCTCACGGCCACATAGACTAATTTAGGGTTAATTTTGCGCAGAACCTCTGAGCCCAGTCCAATGCGGTCCATCACCCCAGGGCGATAGTTGTGCAGCAGCACATCAGCGCGCGCGGCAAGTTTCTTAACCGCCTCAACGCCAGACTCGGATTTTAGATCTATAGCAAGAGATCGCTTGCCACGGTTGCAGTTATGGAAAAAACCAGAGACACCATTTTTCTGTGTTCCCAGAGGACGCATTTGGTCGCCGCGCAATGGCGGTTCTACCTTAATCACAGTTGCGCCTTGAGCGGCCATCGTCATGGCGGCCAATGAGCAGGTAATCATATTTGAAAGTTCAATAACTTCTAAGCCGGCGAGGGGCTGACGTGCGGTGGGTGTACTCATTGAGCTGCTCTTTTTATTATTATTGTTTGGGTGCAGAGCGGCAAAGTATTACATAGCCAGAGACTTAGGTCACCTTGTTCTAGGCAGCAATCGTTTGGCGGTTCAGAGCAATTAACAGGCCCTTGGGCTAATTGATTTTTCCTGCCTGTGCCCAGTTAGGGATGCCAATGCGGCACTATAATAATAGCGCCGCATCTTCATTCACCCAAAATCAAAAATCTAAACTCAAAAATCTAAGCTCAAAAATCTAAGCTCAAAAATCTAAAGTACCTTCCAGCGATTCCCGAAGCATCTCTTCAGGGTATTCAGGCACTAGAAGCGAGCTCTGCAACACCTCCGTATCTTCAGCATCATCCACGCCATCATAATCAGCATCAGTCGATTTGAGAGGATCTAAGGGGAAGGCATCGTTGTAATTGAGCACCCCATCTTCATCTTCATCCGCATCTGGCACATAAACAGCCCCCGAATAAACTGGATCTGCTTGCGAATCACCCAGTTCGAAATCATTTAGCAATACAGCACCCACTGCAGGAACATCACCAGGGAGTCGATCAATCATATCCTGATCCGGCGTCAACAAAGATTCATTAAATACTAGCCCTGCGTCAGTGCAGTTTGCATTATCTAGGTGGGCGTAGACTGTGTAGGGTTTTAACACTCGCACCAGATACTCCTGCTGATCCTCACCGATCAATATAGCTCCATCCGGTAAAGAGAATCTCGGGAAAAAACCGGAATTTAACGTTCCCTCAGCTACAGGTGCTCCGTCTTCACGTGATCGAAATTGCCCCGGAATATTGACTACGCTTCCAGAAGCCCCACCGCTGACTGTAAATTCCTCCAAAACCCCAGAATTCTCATAGGTAACATTGACCGGACCAACCCTATCGCCATTCACGTCGTAAACGCCATAACCATCGGAGCCGACATACTCCCAAAATGATTCACGACTAAGACAGGTTTCAGATAAGACATTAAGCTTGTCCTTAACTAACATCAAATCTGAGTTGTAGGCCATATCTACTATTTTAAAGACTGAGGAAGGAAACGCACTATAACTTGGCGAACGTCGCGCGGTTACCGAGCCGTAGCCGGTGCCATTTTCATTATGAATGATATTCGCCGAATAAAAATCAAAGATTGCCCCCATGGGCAAGGCGGAGCCGACTAAAACAAGATCAGCCCAAGTGACGGTTTTGTATTGAATAGCACCAGCATCGAGTTTCTCTGATGATGAACTCCAGCTATAAATATGATCGCCATTTTCACCAACAATATTCCATGCCAGCTGCATAATACCGTAGGGATTAGCGTCAGAAACTTCCTCTTCAAGTACAATTTTGGCTCTGTTATCGGCACCAGTTGTATCCGGTAAAACCCAGGACTCTATTGTTAACGGTGAATCGCTATCATCTTGTTCAACACGAAAAATGCGCGGGATATCGCTTTCATCGCTGCCACAGAGATCGTCATTTAAGTTTGCCAGATAAGCGCTAGGTACCTCATCGCCCTCGACTTTTTTGAAATTAACAAAGTCTTTGTAGCCTGACCGATTAAATAGACACAAAACGGTATTTAGGCCACCAAATGCCGTTTGTGAAATAAATGGGTCATAAAGCCGGAGTGTAAAATCAGTCCAGATAGGCTTACTTCTGTCCGTCACCTCTTCTCGAGTAAAGGCAGAGCTTTGCGAAGACAGTGCGGTTACTGCAAGAGCGAGCCCGATAGCGTTAAACCTCAACATAGAGCGCCTCATGACTCAGCTCCAGTAGAAAACAAAGCTACCTCTACGGGTAAGCTTTTAACCTCCAGTGCTTCTGGCGTCTCTGGCGTCTCTGGTGCCTCTAGCGTCTCTTGATCACCGGCCGAACTATTATCTGATGAGCCTCCGCCGCAAGAGGCAAGGGCAAGAATGAAGAAAAGTAACGCTATTGAGGATCTATTTTGATTGCTCATTGGGTGATTCCTGTTTTTTGATCAGACTAGACTATTCATAAATAAATAGTAATCTATCACCCAACCTCAATGCAACTAAGTAACGCGACGGCCCTCCACCCCATATCAGATCCAATAAACCTCTCCATTAGGTGATCTCCAATATCCCCGCTACACTGCCCTTAAAGTGTAATTAAGGATTTCATTTGCTACAGTTACAGTCAGCCGCCCTGCGCAGCTATAGTCAGCTAGCACTCATTATTGTCGCGGCAGGTGCAATTTATCCTCTGCTCTACCTGCGGCAAAATTTCGAACTGTCGATCCTCGAAGCCTTTAATATCAGCCAGACTCAGTTGCGCTACTGTAGCTCTATGCTCGGCCTTATTTTTATCATCACTTATATCCCTAGCGGCTGGTTAGCCGATCGCTTTTCGTCGCGTAAATTACTGGCCTATTCCCTCCTTGCAACTGGATTGTTAGGTCTATGGTTTTCAACTATGCCCTCCTATGCCTCATTGCTAATAATCTATGGCGCTTGGGGCTTGGCTACTGGATTAACTTTTTGGGCGGCACAGATTAAGTTAGTCACCATGCTTGCTAGGAGAGATCAACAGGGCCGGTTTTTTGGGATCTTAGAGGGTGGCCGAGGTCTAATTGAGGCGCTATTGGCAACCATTGCTATTGCTCTTTTTGCCTATGTACTGAGCCAGGAGTCTGGCACGAAAACGCTTGCTCTCAAGCAGGTTATTTACCTTTATGCCGGGGTGTTACTGATTATGGCACCCCTCACCTATTGGCTTCTTGATGACGCTGAAGCTGAGCCGGAACAGACTAAATCTAGGGTAAAGGATTCATTCAGAAACGACATAATGGTCGTGCTGAAACACCGTGAAATTTGGCTCTGTGCCATTTGTATTGCCTGTGGCTACCAACTATTTTATGCTACTTATTCTTTTTCCGCTTATCTGCAGCAGAACTTCGGGCTCACTGCAGTGATGGTGGGAACCATCACCGTGGCCAAATTATGGATGAGACCTATAGGGGGCATAGCGGCGGGTTTTATTGGCGACTGGATTGGTCCTGAGAAAGTACTCTCCACACTTTTGGCCTTGGCGTCACTCGCTCTGGCGATGATGGCCGTCTTACCTGCCAACGCCGCAACGCTGTTTATGCTGACCGCGGTGTTGCTAATAGGTCTGTTGACCTATGCTGTTCGCGGACTTTACTGGGCCACATTAGGGGCCTGCAATGTACCCAACAACATCAAAGGTTTAGCTATAGGCATTATTTCAATGATTGGTTATTTTCCAGAAGTGTACCTGCCACTGCTGAGTGCTTCGCTTATCGAACAGTACCCAGATGGCCTAGGGTATCAAATCTATTACCTAACCCTATCGATATTTGGACTACTAGGCGCCTATGCAGCCTATCTGCTGGCGCGACCAAAGATTTGATTGAGTTCTGTCTAATTAGGTTCTAGCCTAGAGCTCCCCGAGAGCCGCCTCTAACCACGCCATGCGATTGCTATACCAAGACTTCAAATGATCAACCTCTTCTTGGTAAGTCTCAAACACAACCGGATTAGGCCAGACAGGCATACCAATCGTCTGCCACTGATCATCATTTTCTTGCTGGGCCCACTGCAATTGCTCTGCATAGCCATCTATTTTATTCAGAATAAAATTCTGATTTTGCTTGAAATATGCAAAGCGAATTTTGACTTTTTCTACAAACGCAGGATCCTGAAAAAGACGCTCATACCATGGGTGGAACTTAACCCAAAAGCCGTCGCTGTATTGGGCATCAGAATAATCCACATTGCCAAAAGACAGATCGAAATCCCACAGCGGGCCCATCTTGATTTTTTTACTCGGCATAACATTAACGAACATACTGGACCAAGACTGGGAGTCTTGATTCTTGGTAATCTCATTAATCAGATACCAATCAATAAAGCTATCTAGATCAATATACTTAGCATAGCCAGTGGTGGCACTGCGATAACTGGGGCTATATAGAGCCGTTTCAAAATCTTCAAAAAGATCTTTGATATAAGTATATTCAGCACTGCCAACTTCAAGGCTAGGCTCTTTAATATTGATCAAGAAGCGCTCGGTGATCACACTATCAAAATAGACATCATCCGCATCTAGCCTTTCCAGCTGATCCAGTTCAAGAAGATATCCGCTGTCCCCCAATACTACTCGATTATCGCTTTCTTCGACTTTTTGGGTGATATTGTAAGTGCCGTTGTACTGGTCGTTGATATAGACCTCAGCGAAGCGCCCCTGCGGTGTCCAATCCAAGTTACTCAAATAACCCATCTCAAAAGTAATCTTATTGCGCAGTAGAGTTTTATCGGAGTGCTCAGCGAGAAACAGCCATTTTTTATCTCCGGGCATGCTCAGAAATTCAGCTTTTTCCTCAAACTTCATTTGGAACGGCTTTTTAGGATGTAAGAACCATGTCGAATTGCCTCTGCCCCGAATTTTCATTTTGGCGACGGCAAAGTCAGTAAAATCTCGACCCCCATCGATGGAAACATTCCCAGTTACATAGCTATCTTTTGAATCTATGGCAGCAGTGTTATCAGTCTCTAGATAGATAATCGGCAGACCGGTGAACTTAGTCAGATCGACAGTGTAACTCTCGGTAACACCCTCCGAATTAGCTACGGTATAGACAACAACCTCAGTGAAATCATTCACGGAAGTACCACTCTCTTGAACCACAGTATCAATGGTGACGGAACTTCCTGTGAACTCATAGCTGGCCACTAGCCCTCTGACGGAAGTGTTGGCGAGTAGACGGCCGGTAAAATTGGCATCACTCTCAGTTTTGTTCAGCATCATGTCTGATGTCAGGCCAGAATTGTCAGCTGCTCTAAATGAAATCTGGCTGATACTTGGACCCGCAATAGGGATTACAACTGGCTCCTCGTCTGGGACATTATCCGGAAGATTACCTGAAAGCTTGGCCGGAGAGGATCCACCGCCACAGGCGCTGAGTAAGAAGAGGAAAGTTACTAACAAAGTCTTTTGGCGCACTGGCTAAATCTCTCTTTATTGTATTTTTATTGTTGGGAGACACGGACTATAACAGGCAAAATTACGAATATGGCCGCTAATCGGCTCGCGGTTAAAAACAAAGTGGACCAATGATCAATGCCCTGCCTAAAAACGACAGCCCAAGTGGCTCAGCCTCATTCCTAAGGCTTTTTGCGTTATACTACCTCCCCAAGGCTTCACACCTGAAATGATAAGCAGTAACAAGATGAGCATATAACTAAAAAAACAGTCTCATTCATCCACGCAGTCAGCAAGACGATAATGCGTATAGCCGCAGCAGCAAACGACTCGGTAATTAAAACTAAAATAATAGAGAGTAATTATTCGCTATGGCCAATAAAAAAATGGCAACACTATTTAGCTTGCCGTCCGAAAAACCCTCACTGATGACTATACTCGCGCCACTAATGATTGTTGCCTTCCTGCTGTTCTCACTGCTCCGACCAGACTACGCAAGCGACCTATTTAATCACATGCGCGACTTTATCGTCGACAATCTGTCCTGGTACTACGTTAGCCTGATGAACTTCTACCTAATTTTCGTTTTGGCTTTAGCTCTGAGTAAGTTTGGTAAAATTCGCTTGGGTGGCGACGATGAAAAACCTGAATTTAGCAATTTCTCATGGCTCTCAATGCTCTTTGGCGCCGGTATAGGTATTGGCATTTTATTCTGGAGTATCGCCGAACCTCTGACCCATTTTCAAAGCAACCCGTTTATGGGCGATGCTCAGGCACTGAGCCCAGAGGCCGCGCAAATAGCCATGCGCCTGACCATTTTTCACTGGGGTCTTCACGGCTGGGCACTCTATGCTTCAGTGGCACTTATTCTGGCCTATTTCGCCTATCGCAAAGGTCTACCTTTGACCATTAGTGCTAGTCTCTACCCAATCCTGGGTGATCGTATCTATGGTCCTATAGGCAAGGCAGCCGATCTATTGGCTGTATTGGGTACTGTATTTGGTGTGGCCACATCTCTGGGCCTTGGGGCACAGCAGATGAATGCGGGTCTCGCCACATTAACGGGGATCCAAGTTGATACCAACACTCAGATACTGCTTATTATCGGCATTTCGATTGTAGCTACGCTGTCTGCACTCACCGGCGTGAATCGCGGAATCCGCATACTCAGTGAACTCAATATGCAGCTTACTGGGGTTATTCTGGCCCTCTTCTTGGTGTTTGGTCCGACTCTCTATCTGCTCTCCTCCTTCGCCGGCAACATTGTCGACTATATTATCCACCTGCCGCGTATCAGCACCTGGGTCAACGATGATTCCAGTGACCAGTGGCAGGGCTGGTGGACAATTTTCTATTGGGGCTGGTGGATTGCCTGGTCCCCTTTCTGCGGTATTTTTATCGCCCGCATATCCCGCGGCAGAACGATTCGTGAATTTGTTTTCGGCGTGCTGCTGGCCCCCACATTGCTGACGATTTTTTGGATTTCCATATTTGGCAATGCCGCCTTCCACATTGAGCTATTTGGCGAGGGCGGACTTGTTGATGCAGTGAATACCGAAACCACCAGCGCTCTGTTTACCACGATTAACCTAATGGCCATGGGTAAGATTATGGCGCTAATCACCGCCAGCATTTGCACGCTGATGCTGATCACCTACTTTGTTACCTCTGCGGATTCAGCCACCTTGGTTATCTGTACTCTAGTCACCGGAGGCAATCAAAACCCAAGCCCTGCAACACGTATTTTCTGGGGTAGCAGCATAGGCGCGGTAGCGGCTGTATTACTTTTTTCAGGAGGCTTATCCGCATTACAAACCGCATCCATAGTGACAGCTCTGCCGTTTTCAGTAATATTGCTCTTGGCTACCTATGGCCTGTGCAAATCGCTTTATCTAGAAGACAAGGCTGCCGATACCACCCTAGTTAAGACAGCTGAGGTGATTTAGTTAGTTTCTAAGGACTAAGAGGACTAATCGGAGGGGCATAGACAGCTTGGCTCGCTGTGCCCCAATAGGAGGAAATAGTTAGTTAGGAATAAGTCGGATAATCAGCGTCTTACATCAAAATAGTTTAGCGCAAGAAGATAAATAGTCACCAAGCGCAAGCCAAAACTAATTGATGTCATCAGGGTAAAATCAGGGAAAGATGAGACCAAGAACATCTGCAAATCAGCCCCGATCAGGGTTATAGGAGCCATCAGCGCCAGAATAGATGCGAGTTTTACGTAACGGTTTGCCATTAATGCACATAGATACAAGCCCCCCAGTGCAGCGCCGACTAATAGTCTTGTAAGAATCAGCGCTTCCAATTCAGCAGCACCAACAGCAGAATCACCGAAAATAAGAGGCACGTAAGTTTGAGGAAAAACCTTCAACATCAATGCTCTAGCTAGTATGAGCCCTATAACCAAAGCCGCACGAATAAGAATCCGTCTTTTGACTATCTGCCAGCGAAAGGTATCGACTTC